>ERZ795055.45-NODE-45-length-172963-cov-8.609538_pt1 | contig 172963 bp, 128 predicted proteins | sample MGYA00375139_ERZ795055 | MGnify/ENA primary metagenome ERZ795055 (study PRJEB30184, sample SAMN05720283) | anaerobic digester metagenome | isolation source: active sludge of municipal wastewater-treating anaerobic digesters | place: USA | collected 2015-01-23 ... | reverse complement strand
GCCCGCTTGGGCGGGCCTTCCTAAAGCCACGGCCTTTGGCCGTGGTCGATTACCCGGGGGCGCGAGTCGATCCTGCCGAACGAGCCCCCTTGGCGGCTCGTCGTCGGGTCTGATAAGGTCGGCTCGGCGCTGGTGGGTGAGCTTGAAAACGGGTATCATTTCACCCTCTGTATGCCCAGGAGGGGGCTTCGGCCGGTGGGCTGAGCCCGCCCTGTTGACGAGGAGCCCCGATGGCCCAGGATTCCGAGCAAGCCGGTCCGCCCAGTGATTTCCACATCACTGATCTGCCGATCGTGGAGGAACTCCAGGACTCGTACCTCACCTACGCGATGAGTGTGATCATCTCGCGTGCCCTGCCCGACGCTCGCGACGGACTCAAGCCCTCCCAACGGCGAATCCTGGTGGCCATGAACGACCTGAATCTGGGGCCGCGATCCAAGCATCTCAAGTGTGCCAAGATCGCCGGCGACACGAGTGGCAACTATCACCCCCACGGCGAAAGCGTGATCTACCCCACCCTGGTCCGCCTGGGCCAGGAATGGAACATGCGTTACACCCTGGTCGACGGGCAGGGCAACTTCGGCTCGATGGACGGTGACCCGCCGGCGGCCATGCGCTATACCGAGGCCCGTATGACCGCGGCCGCCGCCGAGATGCTCACCGACATCAAGATGGAGACGGTGGACTTCGAGCCGAACTACGACGAACGGCTCGAGGAGCCCGTGGTCCTGCCCGCCAAGTTCCCCAACCTGCTGGTCAACGGCACCACCGGCATCGCAGTCGGCATGGCCACCAATATGCCTCCGCACAACATCCGCGAAATGGCCGAGGCGATCGTCAAGGTGATCGACAACCCCAAGGTGACCATCGATGAACTCATGGCCGTCCTGCCCGGACCGGATTTCCCGACCGGCGGGTGCATCTGTGGCCGGCGCGGGATTGCCGACGCCTACAGGACCGGCCGCGGCTCGATTGTCCTCCGGGGCAAGACCCACACCGAGGAACTGCGCAACAAGAACCTGATCGTCATTGACGAGATTCCCTACCAGGTGCTGCGTTCGACGATCCGCGACAAGATTGTGGCCTGCATCAAGAGCGGGCAGCTCTCCGACGTGTCCGACGTCCGCGACGAGTCCGACCGGAAGCATGCGACCCGGCTGGTGGTCGAGCTGAAGCGGGACGGAAACGCCGACGTGGTCCTCAACCAGCTCTACCAGTTCACCCCGCTGCAGACCAACTACACGATCATGAACATCGCGATCGTGGGCCGCCAGCCGCGGACGTTGAACATTCGCCAGCTGATCGACCTCTACATCGACCACCGCAAAGAGGTAATCCGCCGCCGGACGCAGTTCCTGCTGCGCAAGGCCCGCCAGCGAGCCCACATCGTCGAGGGCCTGCTGCTGGCCGTGGGCGACATCGACGAGATCATCGAGCTGATCAAGACTTCGCCGGACCCGCCTGCCGCCAAGGAGCGGCTCATGGCCCGTGGGTTGCGCCTGCCGGAGCAGGCGGCGTTCAAGAAGATGCTGCCCGAGCGCTTCGTCCGGCTGGCAACAACATCCGACCAGCGACTGACCGGCACGCAGGCTGACGCGATTCTCTCCATGCAGCTCCAGCGCCTCACCGGCCTGGAGATGGAGAAGCTGGCCGAGGAGTATGTGCGGCTCTCGGAGGAGATCGAGGGCTACGAGGCCATCCTGCGCGACGAGACCCTGGTGCTGGACATCATCCGCGAGGACATCTACGAGATGCGCGACAAGTTCGGCGACAAGCGCCGCTGCGAAATCACCGGCGAGGTCACCGAGTTCCAGATGGAGGAGCTGATCCCCGACGAGCCGGTCATTGTCACCATCTCGCGCGACGGGTACATCAAGCGGGTCGAAGTCGACGCCTATCGCAAGCAGGGACGCGGCGGCAAGGGTGTCAAAGGCAGCGATACCAAGGAAGGCGATTTCCTCGAGCACCTGTTCTCTGCCAGTACCCACGACTACCTGCTGGTCTTCACGAACCGCGGGCGGGTCTACTGGCTGAAAGTCTACGACATCCCCCCCGGCCAGCGAGCCAGTCGCGGGCGGGCCATCGCCAACCTGCTCCGCATGCAGGCCAACGAGACCCACAAGGCCGTTCTGGCCATCCGCAGCTTCGAGGAACGGTTCGTCTTCTTCGCCACCGCGAAAGGCGTGGTCAAGAAGACGCCGCTCAGCGCGTTCAGCCATCCGCGGGCCGACGGCATCATCGCCATGGGTCTGGATCCCGACGACGAGCTCATTGGTGTGGCCGAAACCAGCGGCGCGGACGAAATCGTGCTCGGCTCCAGGGGCGGGCAGGCGGTGCGATTCACCGAGCAGGATGTGCGGGCCATGGGTCGTACGGCCCACGGCGTGCGCGGCATGAAGCTCCGCCGTGATGACCGAGTCGTCGATCTGGTCGTCACCAACGAGGCCGCCTCGCTGCTCACCATCTGCCAGTTCGGCTTCGGCAAACGAACCCCGGTCACCGAGTATCGCAAGACCAAACGCGGCGGCCAGGGGGTCATCAATATCAAGACCACCGAACGAAACGGCAACGTCGTCGCCATGATGAGCGTGGTCGATACCGACGAGCTCATGGTCGTGACCGCCCAGGGGATCGCCCTGCGAACCGATCTGTCCGAACTGCGCGATATCGGGCGGGCCACGCAGGGGGTCCGGCTCATCCGGATCAGTGAAGGCGACGAGGTTGTCGCCGTGGCCAAGATCGTGCCGGACGACGCCGAGAGTGCCAAGGAGGCCAGCGGTTCGGGCGCTCCGCGACCGGGAACGGCGGCCGAGGAGGAAGACGGCGAGGAGGATCTGGGCGCGGAGGACGAAGCCCGGTCGGAGGAGAGGACCACCGAGACCGAGACGGTTGACGATGACGTGGACGGCGGCGAGGAGGCTGCCGGGGATGAGGCCGGAGAGCAGGAATCCCCGCCGGCTTGACCGGTAACCTCAAGTTTGGTCTTGAGTTACACCCCGTTCCGTGCCGAAGGAAAGATCAGCGGTCCGCATCCCGGGATGCGGGCTGGCCGTACAAACAGGTGACGACTTGGTGACACCCCACATCGGGCTCGAGGTGGGTCTCAAGCGGAGATACGTCCCATGACCACGAAGACGCGGAAGATCACGGCGGTTGTCGCAATGGCGGTTCTGCTGTCAGCGACCTCCCTGTGCAGCTACGGCGATGACACCACGTCGGGCACCGGCCCCTCCGCGCGGGTTGGCAAGGCCCAGGTGAATCACGCCGCCTGGCAGACCACCGCCCTCAAGCAGGGCGGCGGCATCACCCCGGCGACGGAGAAGCCTGAGACATACGTCATTCGACACCAGGTCTTGATCGCGACTTTCGAAGAGCTGTTCGCCCAGCTCACCGATCTGATGGACATGCTGAAACTGGCGATCCAGGCCTCTCGTCTGACCTCCTGACCGAGGTCGCCTTCCAACGCGTCTGCCTCAGGGTGGAACCGAATTCCGGCTTCGATCGAAACCCGACGCGCAAGCGGACGCCGCCGCGGAATCGCGCCCGGCGGCCGTGACGCCGGCCGGGACAGAGGTCCGCCGCTCAGCCCGCCAATCGTTCCTGTCGGAGTCGAGGTTACTCGAGTCGCCATGGGTCTCGAGGATGAAACTCCAGGAGCTTGTTCGCTTCCGGATCGTCGAGAATGGTCTCCGTCTTGGCGTCCCAGCGAAGCCGTCGTCCGACCCGATAGGAGATGTTGGCCAGGTGGCCGAGGACCGCACCGAGATGGCCGGTCTCGGCGTCAGCGTTGGTGCGGCGGCGCGTTCTCATGCAGTCGAAGAAGTTCCGCTCGTGCTCGACAAGAACGGTATCGCCCTTCTCGCTGTAGTACGGTTTGCGGGTTGCCCGGTCGCCGTCGTGGAACATCTGGAAGCCGTTCCGGTTGACCTGGAGCGTGGCCTCGGTGCCGAAGAACTCGATGCCGTGGTCCATCTGGCCGTGGGGCTGCCAGCCATTCCCGTGACGCATCGAGTAAACCATCGTGTAGCCGGGGCATTCAAAGACCGCGCTGGCCGTATCCGGAGTCTCGCGGGCGTCTTTGAAGACGTGCTTTCCTCCGACGGCAGCCACGCTCCTGATCTCGGGTCCCATGGCCCAGGTCACGACGTCGAACAGGTGAATGCCCCATTCGCTCATCATACCCCCCCCGTAATCCCAGAAGAAATAATGAGATCCATGCCAGCGCAGGGGATTGAACGGCCGCTTGGGCGCCGGGCCGAGCCACATGTCGTAATCCACGCCCGGCGGCGGATCGCTGTCCGGCGGATGGCCGAGATCGCCGAACATCTCCCGCGGATTCCACGCGTTCCAGACGTGGATCATATTGACTTTGCCGAGTTCGCCATCCTTGATCCGCTGGACAGCGTTGATCCACAGGGGCGTGGACCGCTGCTGGGTGCCGTTCTGGGTGACGCGGTTGTACTTCTTGGCCGCCCTGGCCAGCGCCCGCCCTTCGGCCACGGTGCGACCAATGGGCTTCTCGACGAAGACATCTTTGCCCGCAGCGCACGCCTGGATCGCCGGAATGACGTGCCAGTGGCCGGGGGTGACGACGAAGACCGCGTCGATCTCCTTCATCTCCAGCAGCTTGCGGAAGTCCTTGAACGCCTGAGGCGAGGACCCGGCCACCTTGACGGCGTTGTCCAGGCGGCCCGGATCGACGTCGCAGACCGCCCCCACGCGAATGTCCTTCATTCGCGCCAGCCCGTGCAGGTGGGCGGTTCCCTGCCCGCCGACTCCGATGTGGCCGGTGACAATACGCTCGTTGGCCCCCAGGGTGCCCAGGGCCGGGCTCAGGCTCCTGATCATAGACAGGCTCGCCGCGCCGGCCGCGGCACCCTTCACCAAACGTCGCCGGGAAATGGCTCGCCGGTCCATCGGTTTCTCCTTTCAGTGTGAAATGGATGTGAGCGGAACGATGACTCGCCCAACAGTGTTAAGTTATACCCGTTCCTCATCGCGCGATCCAGTGGAGAGCTTGCCTCGGGGAAGCAGGCCTCGGAACGGACGAAAGGCCTGGTGGATTCCAGCGGCACCGGGCGACGACACCGCCTCGGGTTCACAAGGCAGATATGACCTTCATTTCAGGACGAGGTCGCGTTCCAGGGCCTCACGCAACTTGGCCAGGGCCACGTTCTGGATCTGCCGAATCCGCTCCTTGCTCAGGCCGATGGAGCGGCCGATATCGCGGTAGGTCCGGCTGGTCGGCAGATTCTGGGGAAACCGCTGGGTGATGATGCTCCGTTCCAGATCGCTGAGCGACCCGAGGTTGTGGTCCAGGACTCGTTCGAGTCGTTCAACGTAGAGCTCGGTGTCGACATCCGACGGCGGTCCGGGCCGCTCGAGAGCGGCGTCGTGCTGGAACGGGAACAGGCGATGGTAGCGATTCTCGCGCCGCGACGCCCGAACCAGGGCCCGCATGATGACGTTACACGCGTACGTGCTGAAGCGGTATCCCTTCCAGGGATTGAACCGATCCACGGCTCGCGAGAGGGCGCAGAGGGCCTCGCTGAGCAGATCGTCATCGTCCACCAGGTGCTCGGCTTGGCGAACGCTGAACCGGCCGGACATGGCGTGAGCCAACCCGAGGTTGCGCTCAAGAAGATGACTGCGAATCAACTGCCACCGGGCCACCCAGGCTTTGCTCCGGGCGGAGTTGCTGCCTCGCTGCTTGGCAATCGAAATGGCCCGATACGCACAGGTGTGCAGGGCGATGAACAGCAGGGTTTCCTGTTCGTGGAGGGATTGTGCGGAAAGAGGCTCCACGCCGGCGGCGACGCAGCCGGCAATCCGAGAGGCCTCCCTTCGGGCAGCGACGGTCCTCAACTGCCGATGCGGGACGTACCAAACTGACGGCTGCATCTGCTATCTCCTTTCAAGACAGAGACTTGCATATGCAATACGCACAGCCCGCAGATTGGATGATGCCCACCCTCTCAGCCCCATAGGGCCGAGTTCCCATCTCAAAGATACACCATGAATTGAACCGGGGCGCACCTCCGTGCCGTTTTTGACACAAAAAAGCCCGGGTCCGCAGTCAGTCGACCAGACGCCGGCAGGCGCTCGGTGCCCTCCAGGTGCTCATCAACTTTCGTGACGAGACGTCTTTCGTGGCGCGACCCCACGCATCCGAGGAAGCTGGATGCGAAGGCGGTCAGGCGCCGGCCCTCAATGAACCTTCAGCACGACCAGGGTCAGGTCGTCGGTTCGGTCGGCGAGTCCGCGAAACCGCCGGATGTCCCAAAGGATGTTCTGAGCGATACGTTGGGCAGGATGGTCGGCATAGCGGCGGAGTGAATCGGTGAGCCGGTCGGTGCCGAACTGCTCGTCGGCGAAGTTGAGGGCTTCGACCGCGCCATCGGTGTAGAGGAGCAGGATGTCGTCCATCTGCAGATCGATAAGGCCGCGCTCGAAGGTCGCCTCGGTTTCGATGCCAAGGACGATGCCTCCGGTCTCCAGGTACTGAATCTCGCCCTGACGCAGCAGCATGGGGGGATTGTGGCCCGCATTGCAGTAGGTGAACCGCCCACTGGCCGCGTTGATCACTCCGTAGAAGAGACTGGCGAACTCCCCGGGCGTCGTGTCCCGGCACATGTGGCGGTTGACCTCGGCCAGGATGCGGTCAATGTGGTACATGTGGTGGGCGTTGACTCTCAGGGCTGCGCGAAGCGAAGCCATCTGCAGCGAGGCGGGAACACCTTTGCCGGAGACATCCGCGATGGCCACCCCGAGGTTGTTCCTGGCCATGACGATGAAGTCGTAGAAATCACCGCCGACGTCGAAAGTCGGCCTGTAAACCGCACCGATCTCGACCCGCTCGCAGCAGGGCGGGTTGGCCGGGATCATCCGCCGTTGGACCTCGCCCGCATAGGCCAGCTGGCGGGAGACTCGCTCCGCCTCAAGGGTCTCGGCGAAAAGCCGGGCATTGATGATGCCCGCCGCGACCTGTGAGGTGACCGCCTGGAGCAGGGACTCCTCAAACGGTGTGAACACATGGGACTCACCGGTGTAGACGCGGAGCACGCCGACCGGCTTCCCGCGGTAGATCATGCCGCAGACCAGCAGGCTGACCAGGCCTTCGTGGCGAGCTTCCTGGGGGTAGCGGATCCTCGGATCATTGGGGACGTCGTGGATTCGTATCATTTGACCTTGCAAAGCTTTGGCGTCGATCGGGTTCTCGTCGATGGTCACCGGACCTTTGTTCAGATATTCGTCGGAGAGATTGTGGACGGCCATGATCGCCAGCCGACCGGTGGCCTCGTCAAGGAGTCGGATACTGCACGCCTTGACTTTCATGACGTCGCAGACCACCGCCGCAACCTTGTGCAGCAGTTGCCTGAGGTCGTGCGACGCGGCCATCAGGCCGGCGATGTTGTAGACCGCGTTCAGTTCCTCCACCCGGCGATCGAGCTCACTTTCCTTGGCACACAGTTCACCGAACAAATCACCCAGAAGCTGGCCAAGACTCCGGGCGGCTGAAGCCTGGGCAGGCGTCCACGGCTGAAGCCGGCTGGCGGCCTCCTGGAGAACGCCCTCGTCCACGCCCGCTTGGGCCGCGATCGCCGATACGATTTGCCTCGGGACAGGACCACTCCCCTGGTCGGCAATGGTCAGTGATCCCGCCCGCCGATCAGCAATGGTGAGCGGAATGGCGAAGCAGCCCAGGAGGCCGGCCAGAGGAACAGGGGGTGACGCTGGAGCGTCAGGGTGGCTGTTGTTGAGGCACGCTTTATGGGTGGCCAGGACCAGGGAGCGGCCTAGGTCTGTAGTCAGCAGCGCCCGGATGAGAGGATTGCCGGGCACTGGGCCGGCGAGCACGTCGCCAGCCACGTCGAAAAGCACGAGGGTGGCTGATGTGGCCTCGGCGAGCACCTCAAGGGCGTGCTGGAACGACCGCGATGAAATCGCGTTACGCAGTCGTCGAGGGCAGAAGGTCTCATACTCCATCCTGGTTACCTGTCAGCGGCGTTCCGACCACCACCACGGCCCGAGGGAGGCGGCATTATAGCGAAGATACCGCCGGTTGCGAAAAGCCGTATAATTGCGAGCCATGCATGGCTCAACGAAACTCGTCAGACTGGGTGTAGTCAAGTTCTTGAACTCCAAGCCGCTCATCGAGGGCCTTGAGGGGCGCCCGGATGTGGAACTTCACTTCGCGGTGCCATCAGCCCTGGCGGGTATGCTGAAGGCCGGTCAAGTGGACGCGGCATTGGTGCCGGTCATTGACTGGGCCCGGGCGGGGGGCGCCTGGGAGCGGGTCTCCGACGCCGGAATAGCGTCTGACGGACAGACTTTGACCGTGCGGATCTACTCCCGCGTCCCCCCTGAGTCGATGACCGTCCTGCACGTGGACGGGGATTCGCACACTTCCGTTCGCTTGGCACGGCTCATCTGGGAGCATGTGTATCACCGGCGTCTGAGACAGATCCCGCTATCGTCCGCCTCGTCCATCAGGGACTGTGAATCAGTGTTGCTTATTGGAGACAAGGTGGTTACCACCGCCATGGTCGACTTCGAGTACAACATCGACCTGGGTGAGGCCTGGAAACGATGGACCGGCTTGCCGTTTGTCTTCGCGGTCTGGGTCGCCCCCGCTGGTCTGGCCATGAATCAGGAACTGGGCACGATGCTGAACGAGGCCAGGGATCGAGGCGTCGCCAAGGCCGGTGAACTGGCCGCTCGCCATGCTCCCGATTGTGGCTGGCCGGTGGATCTGGCCGTCCGCTACCTCACGCATTACCTCACCTATCGGATCACGCCCGCCGCCCGACAGGGGATCGAACGGTTTGTCACCCTGGCGATGATCGAAGAGGAGGTCGCGGCGTGCTCAACGCCCAGCGCTCTGGCCGCAGGGAAAGCGAGCCCCCATGCGCATTAGTGCCGCCGAGGCTCTGGCCCTGTACTCCGAGAGCTCGATCCACGAGTTGGGCCGCCGGGCGCATGAGATCACCTCTCGTCTTCACCCGGAGTCACATCGCACCTACGTTGTCGACCGCAACATCAATTACGCCAACTGGTGCACGGCTAAGTGCACCTTCTGCAATTTCAAGGCCACTCCCCCCGGCTCGACCCGTGGTCGCACCGGCTTGCCGGGCGGATACGTGCTCAGCTTCGAGGAGATCGGCCGCAAGATCCAGGAGCTCGTTGACATCGGCGGCACGCAGATTCTCATGCAGGGCGGCCTGGTGCCACCGGGAATTCTGCCGTTCCAGTGGTACATTGACTTGCTGAGGTTCATCAGGAAGAGCTTCCCCAGAATTCACGTTCACGCCTTCAGCCCACCGGAGATCTTCGCGTTCCACCAGGTCTTTGGCATGCCCATCCGCGACGTCTTGCTTCGCCTGCAGGCGGCAGGTCTGGACACTATTCCCGGCGGCGGGGCCGAGATCCTGGTCGACCGGGTACGCGACAGGATCAGCCGCGGCAAGACCCGAACCGGCGAGTACCTCGAGGTCATGCGTCAGGCTCACCTGGTCGGCATGAAGACCAGCATCACCATGATGTTCGGGCACATCGAGACGGTTGCAGAGCGGATCGAGCACCTGGCCCGGGTCCGCGAGCTCCAGGACGAGACCGGCGGCTTCACTGCGTTCATCTGCTGGACCTTCCAGCCGGAACAGACTCCCCTGGGCCGGCTCCGCCAGCGCCCCGCGAACTGCACCGATCCTCCCGACGGCAAGCACCTGGTTCTTGCGGGTGCCCACGAGTACCTTAAGACGCTGGCTGTCGCCCGGATGATGCTCGACAACGTAGCCAATCTGCAGGCAAGTTGGGTGACGCAGGGTCCCAAGATCGGCCAGCTCGCCTTGTTCTTCGGAGCCAACGACATGGGCTCGGTGATGATGGAGGAAAACGTCGTCTCCGCGGCCGGCACAACCTATCGGCTGAACGAGAAAGAGATCCGCCACCTCATTGCCGACGCAGGCTGGCAACCGAGAAGACGGAACTGCTATTACGAACTGCTGAATGAGCCGGAGAGGGGAATCGAAGATCAGCCGTCCTGATTCCTCTCCGGGGCGTCCGATGACATGCGGACAGTCAGAGGGCCCGAGAGGAGAAACCACAAAGCGTCACATGGCTCGGAGAAAGGTGCTGAAGGCCTGTGCGGCGGTGCCGGCAAGCCCGGTCGCAGCGGGCATCATCCGGCGCCCAACGGCCGAGCAGGCCGCTTCGTCCGATGCGACCAGGAAGATCCGCATCGCGATCATCGGTGTCGACGGGGCAACATCTTCCTCGATGCGTCGCTGCATCACTTCGTGGTTCTGAACGATCGCCGGGTTCCCCGTAGCAGGAACAGGCCGGCCATCATGATGCCCAGCTCTGTTGCCCCGAGCGTCCCGCAGGGCAGCAAGGGCAATGGACTCGTGGTTGTTTCCGCGGCACGAGTCACGGTCAGGGTGTAGGTCTTCTGCGTCGTCCCATCCGGTGCGGTCACGACGATGGAGAACGAGTTCGATCCGACGGCCACAGGCAGCACCGTGATCGTACCGCTCATCTGGGCGGTCCCGTTGACGGTGATGGTCGCGCCGGCCTCTGCGGCGGTCGGGGTGATACCGATTACGGGGATGGTGTAGTCCATCGCCACCGTGTAGGAGGTCACGTTGGCGTCGAAGGTCGGTGAGAGCTCGCCCGGTGTGACCGCGAGCGTTGCCAGGGTTGCATCGGTGGACGCCGCCCGGTTGATGGCGACCTGATAGTCGCGTCGGAAGGACCGATTCTCAGAGATCGTCTCGATGGTCAATACGTTGGCGCCGACGGCGAGATGGAGAACGAAGGGTGCGGTGCTCTGCTGCTGGATGCCGTTGAGCTTGAGGACGCCCCTGACGTCTCGGAGAGTGGGGACGACCTGGATCGTGGACGTGTCGCTGTCCACGTCCACCGAGTAGGTGAACGTGTCCGCGTCGAAAGCCGGCACCAGGGTACCCGGCGTCAGTGTCAGGTCGGTCAGTCCGGTGATCGATGAGCCGGAGGACGAGGCCCGGTTCACGGTGATGGTGTATTCCTCGGTGGTGGTCTTGTTTTGGGCGGTCACGACGACGTGGATTACATTGGCCCCCGGGTTGAGGCTCACGCTGGTCGCTGCGCCGGGCGTCACTGTGTTCCCGTTGAGCGTGATCGCCGCGTCCTGTTGAGCCGGCGCGACCGTGACCGCGATGCTTGTGGTTTGACTGGCAACGGTCACGGCGTAGGATGTCGTCCGGGCGTCAAATGCCGGTGTCAAGGTGCCGGGGCTCACCGAGAGCGAACCGAGCGTCGCGATGGCCCAGGGGGCCAGAAGGACCACGTCATTGCCGTCGCCGCCGGCGTAGTCGATGAAGAATAACACTCCGTTCACGGTGATGCTCTGGCCCTGGGCGAATTGGCCGACGACGGCATCGTTTCCGTCGTTGCTGATGATCGTGAATGTGTCTCCGGCCGACGGGGTGAACACGCCCAGATCGATCCCCAGGGTCGCGCTACTCAGGTCGACCGACCCGGTCACATTGAGCTGATCGTACTGAACACCGGCCGTGGTGCCGTTGATTTCCAGGCTTAGGGAGTTGGCCGCGCTGAGGGTCAGATTGCCGCACGCCAGAGCCCCGGGACTGACCCCGGGGGCGAGGGTGCCGCCGGTCGCGGTGATCGTTCCGGCCGTACCCGTTCCGCCGAATGTGCCGGCCGTCAGCGTCGTCGCGCTGTTGACGATGCTGCCGGTGACCTGCAGAACACCGGCGTTGACGGTGGTTGCCCCGGCGTAGGTGTTCGCCCCGGTCAGCCGCAAGGCGCCCGCCCCGGCCTTGGTTACGCCGCCGTTGGAGGTAACCGCACTGATCTGGCAGTCCACATCGGCGCCGCCGTTGGCAACGGTGAAGGTCCGGATGGCGCCGCCCAGGTTCAGGTTGCCGCTCACAGTCGCGGTCGCGTTGGCCGCGCCGGCTACGGTGACGTTGCCACCCAGGGTGAGTGTGCCCGCTCCGCTGGCAACGGTGCCGCCGTCCATGGTCAGGGTGCCGATGCCCTTGCTCTGGCCGTTCAGATCCAGCTTGCCGTCTGATGCGACGCTGACGTTGGGTGTGCCCACGATCTGACCCGCTCCCGCGAGTTGCAGGATGGCGCTGTCGGCCGCCCCACTGCCGTCGCCGAGAACGAGGTCATCGGCGGTGATGCTCATGGTGGCAGATGTCACCGTGCTGTTGGCAATGGTGACCGTCGGAGCCTCGAGCGAGATACCTCCGGTTCCGGGCGTCAAGCCGTTGCCGGCGATGGTGATCGACGTCATCGCGAGGAGCGAAATGCTCCCGCCGCCCGCGACGCTATTCCGGATCCACCCGCTGGCGTTCACGGTGATGGTAGTGAGCGAGTTGACCCCACCCGCGTCGGTGGTGGTGAATGATCCTCCCCCCGTCGTGATCACAAAGTAGTCGACGGTGAGCGTGTCGTTTCCACCGAGGGTGGTTGAGGTGTCGATGGTGATCGCGCACTCAGTGCCAAGGCTGAGCATGGAGAAAACGGTTGGAGCGGCCGCATTGCCCAGCGTGATCAGGTCATCCTGGCCATTGCCGACGTACTGGAAGCCGACGGCCCCGACGAAAGCACCGTCGTTGATGGTGACAACCACCGAGGTAGTGCCCGAGCCGACGACGTTGACGCCCGAGACCGCATTGACGGTGATGTTCTTGGCCGAGGTGAGGCGAACACTCGGCCCACCGCCTGGTGTCACGATCGTCAAGGGAGTGGATTCATCCGACTGGTTGGTCACAATCAGGGTGCCGAATGCCCCGCCGGTGTATTCGGCGTCGAGGGTAACCGCCGCGTGCGCCCCCGCGCTCATGACGAGAACGCCGATACCCACCGTCACGCTCCGCATCATCTTGAAGCTCATGTTGACCTCGGTTGATAAGAGCCAGAGACTATCTGCCGTCCACCTTCGAAAACGACACCATGCATCGCAGCAGCGACACAGAACGTCCTGCCGGGATCGAGAATCCGCGAGTCCTGAATCCGTGAGCTCGACCGCCCCAGCCTGATGTAAGTGCCTCGTCCAGCAGAGGATATCGGCAGAAGGGGCTCTTGAACCTGAAACGAAACCCATGCATCGCATGGGGGTCCTCCTGGGGCCTGCGGCCGAGACGGCTGCCCGTCCGTGGCCCGATGACGCTTGGCCAAAGGCCTAGCGCTGCGGCTGGTGAGTCCGGGCCAGTTCCTCCAGCCGGGCGACCCGCCCGCGGAGGGCGTTGGCCTGCGGACTGAAAGGGTACTCGGTGACGATCCGCCGGGCCAGGGCCAGGGCATCCCAGTACTGCTGCTGCTTGAGGCAGTCCTTGAACTGATTCTCGAGCTGCTGGCGGATCTGGATCTCGGCATTGGCCTCGAGGGTATCGATCTGGGTCCGAAGGTTGTCGGCGTCGGGGCCGACGGGGAACCTGACCAGGAACTGGCGAGTACCCTCCGCAGCCTCTTTCCACCGTCGCTGATGAACATACCCCTGGATCTCCTCGAGGATCCGGACTCGCTGCCGCTGTTCGTAAACCTGGCGTTCACGGCACACGTGTTCGATGAGGGCGACGGGGTCGGGAGCGCTCGGGTACTTGTCGGTCAGCTCGCGGGCCAGCTTCTCGGCCTCGTCCCACCGGTTCATACCCATGAAGTCCTGGATCTGGCGGCGGACGTTGACGATGTCCTGCTCCTCGGCGGCCTTGGCCACTCGCTCCAGCGTGCCTCGGGCCTCGCGAATGCGATCATCCTCGCCGAATCGAGCGGCCAGGATGTTCAGCTCCTCGCGGGCGTGGTGGAAGTCGCGTGACGCCGTGCACTGCCGGGCCCGGGCCAGACGCTGGGAGAACTCAAACTCAATGATCTGCTCGAACCGCCGCTGGCGATGCTCTTCCGGCAGAAGCAGGATGTCCCGGATCTCGGTCATGAGCCGGGGCAACTCGGTCAGATCCAGTTGCCCGATCGCCGACTTCTCTTCCGCTTGCCGGGCAACACTCCGCTCGGCCAAAATCGCGGTACCGTGTTCGATCGAGGCCGCCTGTTCCGACAGCTGGCTCAGCTTGCGCAGTACGCAGATCCCGACGATCATGAGCCCGCAGGCACTCAGACCGAAGGCGAGCAGCACGACGACGGCCAGCATGGGGCCTCCGCGGCCGGCGGCAGAGGGCGCCCCCATGATGACACCCGCGGTGACGACGCCGATGACCATGAAGGCGGCAATGCCCGCGGTCATGGCAATCAGGGCCTGGACGAGCCGCGGTTGCCGCGGCCGAGCCTGGTCGATGCCTTCATCCATCACCGGAGTACTACCCAGCGCCTCATCCAGTAGAAGCTCACTGCTCACAGTCTGCCTCCCAAAGGTCATTCCTGTGTGCCCGGCGGCGGTTCTTCGGGCGGCGATTCCTCGCTCTCCTCCTCGGGCAAACGGTGCATCGCCCAGACATCCCCATTCGGCGTGGCCGCCGGGGGTTTGCGCAGCAGCCACTGCCGGAATCGCCTGCTCCAACGCAGAAAGGCCAAGGTGCCGACGGAAAACACGCCGAGAATGACAAGCATCAAGAAAAGAAACTGCCGGATCGCCTGGGCCCACGAAGAGCGTTGCTCGGCGCTCATCGTCGTCACCGGCTTGGTGACGGTCTCCATTTCCTCCTGCTGACGAAGGCTGAGGATGAAGCCGAGAATGATCAGGCCCGCTCCGAACAGGACGAGAATCAAAGCAGTGCGCTGACGGCGGTTTTCCTCGACGCCGGCCATCCCAGGACTTCCTTTCACCAGCCCAGCCCCTGACGGGGCGAATCTTCACCCACCATGCGCAGTTGCTCATACAGCTCTCGCTGCCGCGGGGTGAGCGATTTCGGGGGAACGATCCGAATCACGGCATACAAATCGCCCGGCGGCTTGTCGCCCGGCGGTTTCACCCCCTGGCCCTTGAGCCGGAGCTTCGAGCCGCTCGGCGTGCCCGGGGGCACGGTCAGGACGCTCTTACCCTCCAGCGTGGGGATCTCGACCTTGGTGCCCAGCACCGCCTCGCTGATCGTGAGGGGCAATTCGAGGTAGATGTCATGGCCCATCCGTCGGAAGAACGCGTGCGGCCGGATGTGGCAGACAATGTAAAGGTCGCCGGACGCACGGCCCGCAACGCTGGGCCCGCCCTTGCCGCGGACACGAACCCGCTGGCCCTCGGCCACACCCGGGGGAATCTTCACCCGGACGGCCTCCGCCACGCCGCCGCCCGCCGGGGTCAACTGCAGATCCAGGGCCGTGCCGTGAACCGCCTGTTCGAACGTCAAGCTGACCGGGTGCTCGATGTCCTGGCCCGGATCCTGGTGGCCCTCGGCCGCCTCTGTGGTCCGATCACGCCCCCCACGACCGCTGCGACCACCGCGCCCCCGTCTTCCGCCGAAGAACTGCTCGAAGATGCCATCGGCAGCACCCCCGCCGCGCCCCCCGCCGCCTAATCCGCCGAAGCCGCCCTGGCCGGCGAAAACCTGGAACAGGTCCTCCAGATTCTCCGCCGGAATGTCCGGGCCACCGCCGTTCCGCCAGGTATAGACGTGCTCGCGGGCCGGACCCGAACGCCAGCCTTGCGGACCTTCACCTGAACGCGGCCCGGTGTAACCGAACGTGTCGTACCGCTGACGCTGCTGCGGATCGCTCAGCACTTCGTAAGCCGCCTGAACCTCCTTGAACCGGGATTCAGCGGTCTTGTCGTTGGGATTGCGGTCGGGGTGGAATTTCTTGGCCAGTCTGCGATAGGCGCTCTTGATCTGGTCAGGAGTCGCGCTCCGCGAGACACCTAGCACTTCGTAGTAGTCGCGCTCAGCCATAATCGCGCTTTATGCCTCCAGCAGTACGAATTATAGGGATACCCAAGAGCGTTGCAAAGCGAGGGCGCGCATCCTACGATCGGTGCCGCCATGGAACCCCAACAAGGCAGGATCCGACTTGCCGCCGGCCAGATCACCGCTCGGCTGATGAACGAGGCCACCGCCACGCTCGCGTCCATCGAGCAGGCCATGATCCAGGCGGCCGCCCGGCGTGCCGAATTGCTCGTCCTGCCGGAATGCGCTTACCCGGCCTATCTGCTCGGCTCGATACGCTCCTACCGTGAAGGCGACCATCTGAACAGTGAAGCGTTCGTGGCCTGGCTGGCCCGGCGGACCGCAAAGCACCGTATGACCTTGGTCTGCGGGTTCGTGGAGGACACCGGGGCGGCCCTGCACAACACGGCCGTGGTCATCGACCACCGTGGGTGCGAGGTCGGCCGGGCGCGCAAGCGGTTCCTGTGGAATGCAGACCGCGACTGGTACACTCCAGGTGACGAGATCCGGGCGTTCGACACGCCGGTCGGGCGGATCGGCGTGGCCATCTGTGCCGAAGCCCGGGTGCCGGAGATCATTGCCACGCTGGCGGCCGACGGAGCGGAGTTGATTGTCCTCCCGACCTGCTGGATCAATGCCGCCCGCAATCCGGGGGAATTCGAAAACCCGCAGACCGGCTTCATGATCGAGGCTCGGGCTCGGGAGTTCGGGCTGCCGTTCATCTGCGCCGACAAGGCCGGCCTGGAGATGCCGGGTACCGGCTACGTGGGCATGAGCCGCATCGTCCGAGCGGACGGGTCGGTCGCCGCCGAGGCCCCGCCGGAAGGCGATGTCGTGGTCGTCGCGGAGCTGCCGCGCGGGGCCTCCCGACGCGTGTGGGTGGCGGATGCGTGGCGCGAACGGCTGCTAGACGACCGGCCGCCGGTACGGCCCGCGAGCGGCCAGGCACGCGAGGTCACCGTGGCGGCCGTGCCCACCCAGGTGATCGAGGGCCGGTTCACCGGCGGGATGGGCGAGAACCTCTTTCAACCGCTGCAGCGCCAGGGGGTCGAGATCCTGCTCGCAAACATGACCGGGGAGGAATCGGCGGAGCGGTTGGCGATGCTGGCCAACGCCTTTGGCATTCGAGCAGCGACGTTTCCCATGCGGACCGACTTGTTCACGTTGGGGCCGGCCCGGGTGGGGTGCGTCTCCGGGCAGGCGGTCCGATCGTTCACCGGGCCGAGATGCCTGGCCCTGGAAGGTCTGGAGATCCTGCTGGTCTTCGATGCGCCCGAGGATCTGGCCCTGCTGCGAACCCGGGCCCTCGAAAACCGCGTCTTCGTCGCCGGCGCAAGCCGGCAGACGGGGGTCATCATCCATCCGGATGGCTCGGTGCTGGCCCATGCCTCCGCGAACGATCCCAGAGAAGCCGTCGCCCGAATCGACCTGTCGGCGGCCGGCGACAAAACCGTGGCCCCCCGGACCGACATCTTTGATGAACGCCGCGTGGCGCTGTATCGTTTCTGAAAGGAGGAGCTCGCACATGCGCCAGGACACGCACCAGATTGTGTTTCCCGCTCTGATCGCCGGCGCTCTCATGCTGGTGATTGGTGTCTGGTTCCCGCGCATGGGTGCGAGCGATTCCGACTTCTACAACAAGTCGGTCGAGGCGTTCAACTGGATGATGCGGATCGGTGGCGTGGCCATGCTGATCGTCGCCGCCCTGGCGTGGACCGGATGGAGCGGGGCGCTCCTGGCGGACGCGATCGCTTCGGGCGTGGTCGGGCTGGCCCTGGGCATCGAGGCATTAATCTGGCTGTCGCAGGGTGACATCCCGAACGGCGTCCTGGTGCTCATCTTCGCGCTGATGTTCCTCAACTCCGCCCGGCACAGTTGGCTGGCGAGTCAAGCCCCCGCCGGCGAAGACACATCGACGTCGGGATCGCCTGCCGATCCGCCTCGTGAACCCGAGGACGAGGATCGCTGATCCTGGTTTGACCCGCCCGGCCGCGTGCTCTACAACATCAGCATGAGTTCTCTGAGCTACGAGCAAACCGGCGTCAACTACGGCACGCTGGACGCCTTTAAGCGGGTCTGCCAGAAGCAAGCGGCGACGACGACCGGCGCGTTGAGCGGCCACGGGCTCTCCGAACCGGCCGCAATTCGCGGGGAGAGCGCCTATCTGGTTGAGACCCCGAACGAGTACCTGGCCCATGTCGAGGAAGGCTTGGGCACGAAGAACCTCGTGGCCGACGCCATGCTCACACTCACCGGGCGAAGCCTCTACCGCAACGTGGGCATCGATACCGTGGCCACGATCGTCAACGACCTGGTCACCGTCGGGGCTCTGCCGATCTCCGTGGCCATGCACGCCGCCGTCGGCGACGCCGCCTGGTTTGAGAATGCCGCTCGTGCGGAGGACCTGGCGGCCGGGTTCGCCGAGGGATGCTTGCAGGCCAACGCCGTCTGGGGAGGCGGGGAGACGCCGGCGCTCAAGGGCATCGTCCGCCCTGATGCCATCGTGCTGGCGGGATCAGCCATCGGACGAATCGCCCCCAAGTCCCACCGAATCGTCGGCGATGTGCGCGACGGGGACGCCATCATCCTGCTGGCCAGTTCCGGCGTGCAGACCAACGGGCTGACCCTGTGCCGGGCCCTGGCGGATCGGCTGCCCGAGGGTTACCTGGCCCGCATCGATGATGGCCGGACCTACGGCGAGGCCCTGCTCGACCCGTCGGTGATCTACGTGCGATTCGTAACCGCCTGTCAGCAGGCGGGGATCCGCCTGCACTATGCCGCCCACGTGACCGGGCACGGCTGGCGCAAACTGATGCGCCTGGAAGAGCCATTCGTCTATCGCATCACCGAAACCCGCGAGCCGCCCCCGGTTTTCAGGTTCATCATGAAGGCCGGACCGGTGGACGTCCGCGAAGCCTTTGCCACGTTCAACATGGGCGTCGGGTTCGCGGGCTATGTCGCCCCGGAACAGGCCACCCCCTGCGTCGAGGTCGCCAGGCGAACCGGCTACCACGCCTGGCGAGCGGGCGAAGTGCGGCGGCAGGGCTCGCGCAAGGCGGTGGAGATCGTGCCGCTCGGCCTGACCTTTGAAGGAGACACGCTCCAGGTCCGGTGAATGCGGCGAGCCTTCCACGGAGGATCCGCCTCATGATCCGATTCACCTCAATGCTCGCCGTCGCCCTGTCGGTCTGCATACCCCTTTCAACCTCTTTCGGGCAAGACAAGTCGGAACGACCTCAGAGCCGGCCGGAGGCCGTGAGTCTGGTCCGGAATGGCGCGTTCTCGATCGTCAAGAATGACAAGCCGGAGGGATGGCAGATCGCCGGCGACGAGCATGTCACCCAGCGGCTCGACGTTGAGATGGTGGGGGGCAATCCCTGCGCAAAGCTGACCTGCACCCGGTGCGAGGGCAAATCCGGGGCGAGCCACGCAATGCTGGCCCAGGTCGGGCTTGTCAGCCTGGAGAAGGGCAAAGTCTATGAGTTCTCCTGCCGGGCTCGGGCCGAGGGACTTGCCGGCGGAAACGTGAACGTTGCCATCAACGACACGCGTTCATGGGAGTCATGTGGCTTACAGGCCGGGTTGCCCGTCACGCCCGCGTGGCAGGAATTCCGCCGCGTCTTCCGGGCCACCGCATCCGTCAGCCAGACCAGTCGACTCCAGTTCTGGTTCAACGAGCCGGGCACATTCTATCTCGACGAGGTCAGACTCCTCGAGGTGGCGGGCCAGCCGATCGAGTTCACCGACACGATCGTTCCCGCGGGCGGCCGCAATCTGGTCCCCAATGGCTCCTTCGAGCTTGGAGCGGCCGGGTGGTCCTCGCTGGGCAGAAAAGTCGGCTGGGGATGTCTGGCCGGCCTCCACGGGAATGTCCAGACCTCGGGCGGCACTTCGGGAGCGTCGTTTCTGCGCATCTCCCTCGGCGGCGGTCGGACACCGGTTCTCTACTTCGACTACTTCAAGCCGACTGTCCATCACGAACGGCAGCCGCTGGCCGCTCACGTCGGCTGGATTCCGGTGGAGAAGGGCCTGGCCTATACGATCTCCTGCGACATGCGGGCGAGCCCGAGCGGTGTCAAGGCGATTCTCGGCGTGCGTTCGCAGGATCCCGAGGGCAGCCCGAAGGACCTGAGACAACAGGTCACGCTTTCCGATTCCTGGAAGCGATGTGCCTTCACGTTCCGTCCCCCTTACCGATTCGTTTTCGCGACCATCGGGCCGGACGTGAGCGAGGAACGAGACGTCAGCGTGGATATCGACGCGATCCAGCTGGAGAAAGGCGAGCGGGCCACGTCCTTCCAGCCGAGAGCGGCGGTCGAGGCGGCGTTGGATCCGCCGGGAAACTCGGGCATTTGCGAACAGGGTGAATGTATCGCACTGCGCTTGCGGGGATACAACGATTCCCCATCACCCGCCGACGTGAAGGTCAGCTTCGAGGTCCGCGACTTCTTCGATCGCCCGATCACCCTTCCCGCGGAATCACTGGCCGTGCCGGCCGGATCGGCGGCCGAGCGCGAGATCCGCCTTCCGGCTGAATGGCGGGGATACTGCCGGATCCTGGCCCGGTTCGATCTGGAAGGCCGGATCGAGTCCCGGAGCCTGTCGCTCGCGACGGTCCCCAGGCGAACCACGAGCGACACCGTGCTGGGTATCAACCATGCCTTCGCCAGCGCCGATCTCATTCGGCTGGCCGGCATGGCCGGCGTCTCATGGTATCGCGACTGGTCCCTCAAGTGGCAGGACATCGAGCCGTCTCCCGGCGACTTCCATTGGCAGGCAGCGGACGCTCAATTGGACCGCGTGCTGGGCGCGGGGGCACAAGTCCTGCCGTTGCTTCCTCCTTTCCCCTCAACACGCTGGTCATCGGAGGCGCCGGCGGACCTGCCGGTTGAGGGATACCCTGGTGTTCGGCTGCGACAGTCCTGGGGGCCGAAGGAACCCAGGCACTTGGCCGACTTCGCCGAGAAGACCGTGGGCCGATACCGGGATCGGATCCATGTCTGGGAGTTCCTCAACGAGCCGATCTACACCGATTACGCCCTTCCCGGTCAACGCATCCAGGGCTATCCCGGTAAGCGCTACACGCCGGCCGACTATGTCGGGCTGTTGAAGGCCACCGCGGCCGCCATGCGCCGGGGTGATCCCGGCTGCAGGGTCATCGGCGGTATCGCCGGCCCACCGGGCCTGATGACCCGCGAGGTCATCGAGGCCGGCTGCCTGAAGTACGTCGACATCTTCAATCTGCATGCCTATCCGGGTCGTGGTCGCCCCGAGGGCTTCATCGCAGAGATGGACGCCCTGGCGGCACTCATGGACCAGCACGGCGGGCGCAAGCCGATCTGGATCACCGAGGTATCCTACTACGCGGTGGACGACCTTCCCTGGCGACCATTCTTCGAGAACGGATGGTCGTGGGTCAGCCCGCTGGCAAGCGAACGGCAGTGCGCCGAGTACACCATCCGGCTGTTTACGATCATGCTCGGCCGGGGCGTCAAGAAGCTCTTCCTCCATTCAGGGGCCAACGAGGCGGTGAACGAGTGGGGATTCGAGTGCTGCCTGTTCTCCCGCGGCGGCGCTCCCCGCAAGGTGTTTCCGGCCTTGGCCGTCTTCACCGACCTGCTGGGGCCCGAACCGGTTTTCGCGGGGGACAAGAACCTGCCCGGGTCCGATCACTGCTATGCCTTCGAGTCTCCAGGGAGATCGGTGCTTGTCCTCTGGCGGGAACACGAGTCGCCGCATGGGACGATCACCATTCCGGCTGGGGCGCGGTGTTTGGACCTGATGGGCAATCCGGCGGCGACAATATCGGTCCTGCCCACACCGTCGCCAGTCTACCTGGTGGGTTCGCCGGGCAGGGCGAAGCTGCTGCTCGATTCCCTCGGCGGGTGAAACCTGTCCGAATGGCTCTGGCGCACAACCTGCCGGCTGCCCGTGCAGGATGCGACGGACAAGCCGACCCTCCAACAAGCCTCGAACGACGCCAGGGCAAGCAGGAGGCTGGAACTTCGCTGAGCCCATGAATTGGCCGATATATACGCCGCCGGCGCGTGAGTCGGCGAGATGCCCCGCGCCTTCGGAGAGGAGTGTACGGAATGAGAAAAGTATCCCTGCTGTTGTCGGCGTTCTGTGTTCTCACCAGCTTGCCGGTCTCGGCCTCAACACTGCATTGGGATGGCCTGGGCACAGGCCTCGGCGGCGCCCACAACACCCCGCCCACCAGCGGCGTTGGCTACGGCTTGCCGTACTTCTATCGCTGGTCCGCCGAGATCGTGTTCGACCAGGTGACCGGTGTTCCCGGTTACGCCGGCGGTCCACTGGTGACCTTCTGCCTCGAATACGACGAGCCGCTCTACGGCGAGAACAACTTCAACGCCGCAATCAGCAGCGCTGCGGTCAAGGGTGGATTGAGCGGCCAGACGCTGCCCGACTATGACCCACTGAGTGAAGAGTCCGCGTGGATCTACGATCAGTATGCTGCAGGCAACACGTTTGGCATCAGCGACGCCAATCAGCGAGCCGCCGCCGCTCAGGAGGCCATCTGGTCCTTCGAGGGCGAGTTGGTGAACCCCTTCCAGTACGCAGGTACCTCGGGTATCAAGGCGGCGGCCGGCACCGCTGTGCTCGGGGGCTGGAAGAACACCACCATCAGCGTCCTGAACCTGACCTGGGCCAGCACCGGCCAGGATGGGCAGGACGTGCTCATCCAGATTCCCGAGCCCATGAGTCTGACCCTCTTGGCGCTGGGCGCAATCGTCGCACACCGCCGTCGCAGGGCTTGATCGCTCGCCGAGAGAAACAAACCTGAGATTCGGTCAAACCGGCCGGACGCCAGACGGGCTGTCCGGCCGGTTCTGCTTTGCCGGCACGGTTGCTGGTGCCCAGTCGCCGTCCAGGCTACCATGATCGGCCAGCGGCGTTGTCGTCCGAGACGGAGGGCGACATGCGGAACGGCGATGGTCCGATGCGGCCGCAGGGGCGGGAGAGATGCGACGCCATCGCGGGCTGGCCGCGACTCCCCCGTCCGCGTGACGACCAGCCCGGGAGACGGAGTCGGCAGCATGAGCACGTCCCCTGCAACAGCGGTCCCGAAACGCGTTCTCATGACCGGTGCGAGCGGCTTGGTCGGATCGGCCTTGTCGGCCTGCCTGGTGGCCAAGGGCCAGCAGGTTGTCCCGCTGGTTCGACGTCCGCCCCGACCCGGGTCCAGGGAAATCGAGTGGGATCCGGTCCAGGGTCGCATCGATGTCGACGCGTTCCAGGGTGTCGATGCCATCGTCAACCTGGCGGGTGAGAACATCGCGGCTGGCCGTTGGACGGCAAGCCGCAAGAAGACCATTCTTGAGAGCCGCCTCCAGGGCACGCGGCTGCTGGCCGAGGCCATGACTCGATTCGAGCCGCGCCCACGAGCGTTCATCTCGGCCTCGGCGGTGGGGTACTACGGACACCGGGGCGAGGAACAGGTGAGCGAGGACAGTCCCGCGGGATGCGGTTTCCTGGCCGAGGTCTGCCGCCGGTGGGAGCAGGCGACCACCGCGGCTCGCGATGCCGGCGTACGAGTCGTTCTCCTGCGCCTCGGTATCGTCCTGTCCGCTCGCGGCGGAGCCCTGGCCCGCATGCTGACGCCCGCCAAGCTCGGTCTGGGAGGACCGTTCGGCAGCGGTTGCCAGTGGATGAGCTGGATCGGACTGACGGATCTGGTTCGCTGCGTGGAGCACCTGCTCGCCAACGATGTCTTGAGCGGCCCGGTCAACGCCGTTTCTCCCCATCCGGTCACCAACGCTGAGTTCGCCGCCACCCTGGGTAAGGTGCTTGGCCGCCCCGCCATCCTGCGAATGCCCGCCATGGCGGTGAACCTGCTGTTCGGTGAAATGGGCCGTGAACTGCTCCTGGCAAGCACTCGGGCGGAGCCGTCGCGACTGCTGAGCACCGGCTTCTGCTTCGCGCATCCCGATCTGACATCCGCACTTCGAGCCGAGTTGTCCGTCTGAAGACGATCGTCCTGTTGACACGGCCGCCACCACCATGTCAACATGGATTGCCGTGGGACGGATCTGCCCCCGTTTCCGGAGCGTCAGCATGGAGCCGAGGTGGTGATGTCGAAACGAAGCCAACCAGTGCTCGGACGGCGGGCGGGGCGATCGGCTCTCCTGGCGGCGCTCGTCACCTCGGCGGCGATGGCGGCTGATGTAAGGGAGAAGCCATCCCAAATCGGCTCACGATTGACGCTGTTTCTCGATCGCGAGCTCATTGCCGGGATGAAGCACGCCGCGTTGAGGCTGCACAGTCCGATCCCGCGGGGGGTGGTGTTTGCATTCGATCAAGCCTGGGAGGGGGGGCAGAGCGCGTATGTCACGGTTCTGAAGGACGGCCGGCGGTTTCGGATGTATTACCGGGGCGGAGGTGACCTGGGCCGCGAGTGCACCTGCATGGCCGAGAGCGATGATGGCATTCATTGGGTCCGCCCCAAACTCGGCCTCTTTGAGCATGCTGGCTCCAAGGACAACAACATTGTCTGGACGGGCCGATGGAAGGCCTACGACGAGTGCCACAACTTCTCACCGTTCATAGACTCGAATCCGGCGGCCGGGCCGGAAGAACGATACAAGGCGGTGACGCTGGCTCGGCCGGGGGAAGGCGAGCAGAAGCGGAACGTGCTGGTGGCGTTCGTGTCCGCCGACGGCATTCACTGGCGGCGACTCCAGGACGCCCCCATCATCACCGACGGCGCGTTCGACTCGCATAACACCGCTTTCTGGGACGTGGCCAGAAGGCAATACGTGTGCTTTCTCCGGGCCAGTCAGCAGGGCAAGAAGAGCATCGCCCGGACGACGTCGCCGGACTTCGTTCATTGGGGCAAATCGGAGTTGCTGAGCTTCGGCGATACTCCGATCGAGCACTTCTACACCAACGGCATCGTGACCTACTTCCGAGCGCCGGAGGTTTATCTGGGGTTCCCCATGCGGTTCATTCACCCCAGGGATCGGGATACCATCGGCTTCAAGCCTCGAAAGACGGACGGTTTCTCGGATGCAGTCTTCATGTCCAGCCGGGACGGGCGGCATTGGGACCGCACGTTCATGGAGGCGATGATCCGGCCGGGTCTCGACCCCAAGAACTGGGGCGGGGCCCACGGCAACAGCACGCCGTCGTGGGGGATCGTGCAGACCGGCGACACCGAGCTGTCGATCTACTGGGCGGAGCACTACGACAACTACCCGGCCGAGGAGATCATGCCTCGGCTGCAGCGCGGGACGTTTCGACTGGACGGCTTCATCTCCGTCAACGCTCCGTATGCCGGCGGCGAAATGGTGACCAGGCCGCTCGTGTTCTCGGGCAGCAGCCTAGCCATCAACTACTCGACCAGTGCTCCCGGCAGTGTCAAGGTCGAGATTCAGGACGCCGAGGGCCTGCCGATCCCGGACTTCGCCCTCGATGACTGCCTTGCGATCTGGGGCGACGAGATTGAGCGTACCGTCGCCTGGAAGAAGGGCTCTGACGTGAGTGCGCTGGCCGGTACGCCCGTGCGGTTGCGGTTCGTGATGGTGGATGCGGATCTGTATTCCATCCGATTCCGGCCATAGGTCCGTCTGACCGCGTGTTTCCCGAGGGCGCTGGGGTCTCGCATGAATGGAGTGCGGTATCGAAGTGCCGTCATGGCGATTTCCCTTTCTGCAGCGGCCTGCCTCGCGAGCGGCGTTCTGGCGGCTGATCCCTCTGGCTTCGTCGCCGGGTCCTATCAGCCTGATACGGTCTATCCGGAGTTCATGCCCTTGTGGCGCGAAGGATGGAAGTGGACCGATGAAAACGGCGAGAAGGTTCGGTATGCCTATGAGGGCATGCCGCTGGGCGGATACCTTTTCGTTCAGCTCCGCAACACCGGGGAAACACCGCTTGCGGTGAACGATGTGCTGTTGGACGGAGTGAGCCTGGCTCAGGGCATTGCCCCCGAGCGGGCGCTGAGGAATGAACCCGACGAGGTCTATCCCTCGAGCCTGCAGTTCTCGAAGCTGCCCGCAAGCGAGGTCGGGCGTCTGGTGGCAGTCGGCGAGCCGGTCTGGTGGAAAGCCGAGCCGGCGGACATTGCCCCGGGCGGCCTGGGACAGATCACCGTGCGGCTGCGTCGCGATCCGAGGGTGGATTCGATCCCGGTGAGGGTTCCAGCGGCCGGCACTCAAGGGTCGGTGCAATCCGCACCACGCCAGCCGCGGTTCTTCAGTATTGGCTTCTCCTCCGAACTGGATCGCATATTCGCGTATGTCCGGCATCCTTCCGGCCGGGGCGTAGCTCCCGCGCGCGTGCTGATGGACGACGCCGATATCACTGCCCGGTGTGTCGTGGCCGCCGATCCTGCGGTAAACACCGTGCCGATCGTGATCCCGCTTGGGCAACCGCTGAAAGAAGGCACCTATCATGTGTTCCAGGCGGTCTATGCGGATGGGTCGTCGGCCTGCACTGGGATAGCGGCATGGCGGCAGGAGATGGTCTATGGGATGTGGGGTTACAGCAGGGAGGGCAGGACGCCGCGGGAGCGGGCGGACCTGTACCTCGCCCAGATGTACGAGCATGGCATCAATGCCCTCATGTACTCGATCGGCAGCGAAGTCATCGACTTCCTGCACACCCCGGAAGGACGCGAATACGCAAAGAGAACCGGCTTGCGGCTCATGGCTCACTGGCCGGGCAATCAGCCCGATCCGGTGTACACCTTCCTGATCGATGAGCCCGATGCGGCTGACTTCAACAGCAAGATGCTCGATCCCTACAGGCGAATCGGCAGCCGCGGGCAATGCCTGGTTCGCCGAGCCGCGTGCTTTCGTCGCAAGGACCCCCATACCCCGATCCTCCTTAACGTGAACAACACCTTCAAGCCGGAGAACTGGTATACCTACGCTCAGCTGGCCGATGTGGCCGGTGCCGACCCGTACTACCAGGAATCGGTGCAGAGCGTTCTTCGGAGCGACCCGACGAACCTCGGAGCGTACCTCAAGCCAACCTATGTGTACGCGGTGGGAGCGGTCTACCAGTCGGCCGCAGCCCCCAAGCCGATGCACCTCATCCTGCACGCCTGCCGCTTCGATCTGAAGCCGGAAGAGTGCCCCTACCGCGGACCAACGCCTGAGGAGAAGCGGGTTGAGGTTTTCTATGGTCTGGCGGCGGGGGCGAAATCGTTCTCGTACTGGTGGTATACGCCGTATGGGGAGTACTACGGCGTCGGCGGCGACTCACCGGAGATGAAGGCGCTCTGGCGCGAGATCGGCCTGCTCGGGGCCGAGGTCCGTACCGCAGGTCCGCTGATCGTTCGGAGTTCGCCCGCCGACCTGCCGGTGAAGGCCCCGCGGCTGCTGTGGGTCCGCACGCTGCTGGTCGGCGACGAAGCCCTTGTGGTGCTGGTGGTCAACGACAACATGGCTTCCGATCGACTGGGCACGATCATCCGGCCGGTGCAGAGGGCGGTGCTGGGCATCCAGGTGCCCGGCTGGATGCCGCCCGCAGACGTGTTCGAGATCGCCGCCGACGGCGTGCGCGATGTCCGGTGGAGCCAGGACAAGGGCACGGTCTCGGCGGATCTTGAGACCGTGCAAGTGACGCGGATGCTGGTCGTGGCCAAGGATCCCCATCTTCGTGGGCAATTGAAGGCCCTCTACGAACGCGACTTCGCGGAACACGCCCGGAAGCTTTTGGCTCAGACCATCCCGAAGCCCAAGGAGAGATGAATCTCGGGTCGTCCGGGCCGATGATGAAATGCCTGCTTGCCCCGGTTCCGTGCTTGCCGTGGCAGGTCCTCCCGACGCCGCCCACCCCGTTCCGGGCGGCGACACCGCGTAAAACGCCCAACGGCGAACGCTGCGGACTTGATCTCCGGGCGTTCGCCGTTGACGCAGTAGTTTTTGGCTCTCGGCGCCGTCAGCTTCGCGGGCCGATGCCTAGGCCCGATCAGGGCCTCTCTTGAAAGAAACGCACTCGGTCGCCAACTCGGCGACCTGTCGTTAAGGTCCGTCTCAGGAGGCAAAAACCTCCTTCACGCAAGCACATACAACGACAATCGGCCGCTCCCTCACAACAACCCCCACTCCCCCCTCCGAGATATGCGGGCCTTGCGGGCCGGCCGATGTACGCTTTTCGCTCTCCGCTTCTTCTCTCCTTCCCCCCAGCCGCCGTGCTCACGGAGGAGCACGCTCTCCCTCACCGGAGAAATCGACCAGACGCATAGTTAACGGGGATACGGATACCCCCGATTGGCTGTGCCGCAACCACGGGTGATCCTTGCTCGGGCGGTCGTTGGACTCCTGCCCGCGCCCCCGGGGGGCGCTCATGCCACCAGCCACCCCGGCTGGCCCCAGGTCCTGATCCTGGCCCATGATTTCCGGCATCTGAGGCATCGTTCAGACCCTCATCAAGCCATTAGGAATATACGTCACGTTTCGGCCCCGGGCAAAAAAGGGTCGCGACTTTCAGCTCCTGGTCCGCCTCCAACCCTCTGTGCCCCAGGCCACAGTGCTCCCCGTCGTTTGGTGCGGTGGTCGATCAAGCTTAAGATGGGTGGGTCGGTAATGGTGCCGGCGCGTCTTGTAGGGAGAACACGGCTTGACTTCCTTGCCCGTCCTGCCGCCAGAGCATCCTCCTCGGCCGCAGCGTCGCTTGCCGCCCTGGCTCAGGCGCCCGCTACCCATCGGCGGCCAGATGGCCGGTACCGGACGCATCGTCGCGGAAAGCGGTGTTGCCACGGTGTGCCAGGAAGCCCGGTGCCCCAACCTCACCGAATGCTGGTCGCATCGGACCGCCACGTTCATGATTCTCGGCGACCGCTGTACACGGCGTTGCCGGTTCTGCGCGGTGACGACCGCCCGTCCCGACCCGCCGGCAACCGACGAGCCCCATCGTTTGGCCGAGGCGGTGGCCCGGCTTGGCCTGCGGCACGTCGTCGTGACCGCCGTCGCTCGCGATGACTTGGAGGACGAGGGGGCGGGCCAATTCGCGGCCTGTGTTCGCGCCATTCGAGGGCGCGTGCCGGAGGCTTCGATCGAGGTTCTTCCGGCCGATCTCCACGCCCGGCCGGAGTGCATCGCGCTCATTTGCGATGCCCGCCCGGAGGTCTTCAACCACAACCTGGAAACCGTCGAACGATTGACCCCAATCGTGCGCCCGCAGGCGGAGTACCGCCGTTCCCTCGCCGTGCTTTGCCACGTCAAGGAGCGATATCCGGAGATGACCACCAAGAGCGGCTTGATGGTCGGGCTGGGTGAGAGCCAAGACGAGCTCCGCCAGACGCTGGCCGACCTGCGGACTGTCGGCTGCGACGTGGTCACCATCGGGCAGTATCTGCAGCCCACGCCCAAGCACGCCCCGATCGCACGCTTCTACGAGCCCGCCGAGTTCGACGAACTCGCACGAGTCGCCGAGGCTCTTGGATTTTCCGGCGTGGCCTCGGGCCCGTTCGTGCGGAGCAGCTACAACGCGGCCGAGGTCTTTGAACGGGCGAAGCGATAGCGTACCATGCGGTCATGAATCAACTCTGTTACGACGTTGTCGTGCTCGGGGCGGGGGTCGCGGGCGCGACCTGTGCCCGCCTGGCCCAACAGCGCGGACTCCACGTGGTTTTGGTCGATCCGGTTGACCCCGGCCGGCCGACGCCCGCTCGACCCGAGTGGATTACCCGGCCGGCACTCTCGATCCTCGACGAAATGGGTGTCGCCTCCACGGCCTTTGCCAGCGAGCCGATCTCCGGCGCCGTATTCCACAATGCGGATCTGGAACGAACGGCCGAGGCAAGCGAGAAGGAACCGCCCGCCTTCCGAGTCGACTACGGTGAGTTGAATCGGTCACTGGTCGAACAGGCCGTCGGCGCAGGCGCTCGGGCGGTGTTCGGAGTCGCGCCCGGCAAGGTGCAGGTGCGCGAACGCGCGACGCTCGTCCAGTTCCCGAATGGCGAGACGATCCAGGGGCGTTTCCTGGTCGTGGCCAGTGGTTGCGGCACGCCGCCGGACGCCGGTGATCGTTGCCAGGGCCGCTGGCTCGCCGCTTATCAGGGGCGGACCGCGAAGGACGGGGGCGATGACCGGCTTCACTGGGCTCTCGGGCGTCACGGCATCGTGTGGTGGCAGACCTCGGAACAGCTGGTGGTCACGCTGTGTGCGCCCGGCAGCCGCGAGCATGTTGCGGCCCTGTTACAGGACTTCCTCGTCGAAGGGGGTGAGGCCCGGGTGTTGCCGGCGACGGTCGGCGATGCCCTCATCATCACCCGTCCCGCACCCGCGGTTTCAGCACTGGAAATGGACTCGCTGGTCGATAAGGGGACCTTACGGATCGGGGATGCCGGGGGGTTCGTGTGCTTCGCAAGCCTGGAGGGCATCTACCCCGCGATGTGGTCCGCGAAGCTCGCGGTGGACGTGCTTGCGCAGGCCGTTCGCAGCGCCCAGCCTCAAGACACGCTTCAGGATTTCGACCGCCTTTGGCGGACAGCGATGGCCGAGTATCTTCGCCCCCCGGACATCGAGACGCCGTTCCTCCTTCCGCTGGTGTTCTCCAATCGGCAGATGGCTGCGCGGCTCGCCGCAGCTTTCTGGCGAGGCCAGCGGACCGAGTAACCCGTTCTCTTGGACACCCGCCCGGCCCGTGCCTAGAATTGGGCGTGGAGCGGGTGGGAGACGAACAGCAGAACCACGGGGCGCACCTCTGAGTTGCCCGGCGATCGAGGACCCATCCCTTGCTCCGATCGGGTCGAAGGCCCGATGGTGGGTCTGGCGTGGGCCTTTAGGGTGGTCTTGCAACATTCGCAGGTGATGCATGGATCAAGCCGATCACAGAAGCGCGGATTTCGTGAAGCAGCTCACACCGCTGATCGAACAGCACGACACGGAATCTCTTCTCGCCTGGCTGGATCGGTACTGGCCACGTGAATCGCTGCTCGACATGCTCTCGAGCGACAACGGTGACGCGGTGAAGATCGCCCTGGTCTGCCTTGCGTTTGTCGGCAGGATGCCAGACAGTCCCCGTGTCGCCCGCCTGCTGTACAGCCCGGATTCCGCCACCATCGCCTATGCTGAGCACACCCTGTGGTCGATCTGGTTCTGCTCCGGGAATGAGGCCCAGAACGCCGGGCTGATGCAGGCCGTGGGTCTGATCGCCCATGACCGGTTCGAGGACGCCATCGAGGCACTGGACGCCCTGATCGCCAAGGCCCCGTGCTTCGCGGAAGCGTACAACCAGCGGGCCATCGCCTGTTTTCTGGCCGGCGAATACGAGCGGGCGACCGAGGACTGCAGGCAAGCCCTGCGGCTCAATCCGCTCCACTTCGGGGCCATGGCCGGGCTCGGACACTGCTATGCTACCTGCAAGAGGCTTTTGGATGCAATGGGCGCTTACCGCGCCGCCCTGGCCATCCATCCCCGGCTCGAGGGCCTTCGTCAGTCGATCCAGTGCGTTCGCGAGTGCCTGAGGCGGGATGCCGACCAGGGCGATCCGCTGCTCACCTCCGAAAGCACATTCGATGCGTATCCGCTGAGCGAGTCATGAGCGACGCGAGCTGCACCCCGATGACAACGAGGCCGCAGTGGCCATGAGGGAAACGCTCCCCACCGCCGACCTCTCGCCCCAAGCCTGTCAACCCGCCTCGCTGGACCTCGAGCTGGGACGTCAGCTTCTGCACGTGACCTGGAGCGACGGCCTGAAGGTGAGCTACCCCGCCGGGTTCCTGCGCAACCGATGCCCCTGCGCCGCCTGCAGCGTGCATCGCCGCAGACAGGCCGCGGCCTTGCTGCCGGTTCTCTCCCGTGCCCAAGCGGCCGCGGTTCGGGCGATCGGCGGATACCTGGTCGGCAACTACGCCCTGAGAATCGAGTGGAGCGACGGCCACACCAGCGGCATCTTCGATTTCCGCCTGCTGCGCTCACTGGCCCACGAATGTTCGCCCGGCACGGGCCGAGCGTGACACCGACGCCGGACAATGACGCCCACTGGACGACACCCTCGAACCCGGAAGGGCGCGGGCTCAGTGCACCGACGCCTCCTCGGCCTTCTCCTTTAACTGCGGTTCGACCGGCCTGGTCGTGGGCAGCGTTCTCAGATACTCCTGGTAAGCCGCGTAGCTGGCCCGACTGTCGCCCACCTCGGTCTGCGGCAGGGCCGGGTTCCAGAACTCCCACCCCCAGCTCACGATATCCGTGCAGTATCGCGACGCCAGATCGAGCTTCAGAGCATTCCGCTTCATGTCGAACGACCAGGGATACGCTGTTCCACTCGCGCGGTGCTGCCTGAGCCGCCGACCGTACTCCCCCCAGTCTTTTGCCCGGTACTCCACCATCTCAACGTTGCCCCAGAGCTCGGCCCCGCGAGCCACGGCCGCCCTCCGCATCGCGTCCAGGAAAGCCATGCGGGTCGATGGCTCTACGCATTCGCAGTGCTCGGCCCCGGAATCCTGGAGCATGACCACGTCGATGCCCGCCTGGCGGATGGTCTCGGACCACCAGCGGCCATACTCGTCCGGTGTCGCGTACCGGAAATCGCCGCGGACGTGATTCTTGTCCGCCAGGAAGAACGGCGAGATGGTCAGCTTGGCCGTCGGCGTCGCCTGTCGCGTAAGCTCGCCGATGCGATTGTACAAACGACGGATCATCCGCGACTTCTCGTCCCATTCCATGTAGATCTCGTAGTTGATGTACCAGCCGAAGAAAGACGAATGGCGCCCGTAGCGCCGGGCCAGATCGGTGATGTCGGCCTCTTCCGTCTTGACCAGCGCTGGGATGTCCCATCGGTGGTACCAGTCGCCCATTCCTGATGTGGCCAGGATCACGCGCCACCGGCGCCGGTCGGCCTCGGCGTAGATCCGCTCAAGCAGTGGGGCCGCGGGATCGATCAGCCAAGTCTGCGGCCCAAGGATCCAGAGCGTGTTCATGCCGACCCGGTCCATGGCGTCGAGGATCTCGAGGAGCTTGGGGCCATGGGCGGCGGGGTCCACCCACCAGAGAACGCCGTGAATCACCGGTTCGCATCGCGGCGCCGGGAGCGCGGCTCCCTCCTCGCCGACGGCGGGTGAGCACAGCTGGAACCCCGGCCACAGCAGCAAACATGAGCCGACCAGACCGAACCGCACGGTGCGTCGTCCTGCACCGGATGATGGAAGGGCAGTCCTCATGAACACAGCGTAGGTGCGCCGCGGCCCTGCCGCAAACACAGGAGGCCGCGGCTCGCGTTTCACGAAGGCCCCGGTCTCCTGTTCAGCACGGGTGTCCCGCAAGACCGGGTCAGCCCGGGACGACGGTGGCGTTCTTGACCTCGTAGAACGTCGGCGGCTCGTAGGTCCACCCCGATTGGAGCCTTCGAGCCTCTTGCTTGAGCTTGCGGCGGATGTAGCGGCCGACGAGCGGGGCGGCCAGTCGAGCCTTGAGGCCGAACTCGCTGTACAGGCTCTGGAGCGTGGCTCTCAAACGCGCCGCAACCGCCGGTCGGTCGCGGAACCACCAGAGGGTGGCCCAGATCGCGCCGGCATAGGTCGCCGCCAGGTCGCGGGCCTCGTAGGCGAACCGGGAACGGATTCGCCGGTCGGGATGGTTCCTGTATTTCCGGTAGCCCTGCAGCGTGGTGCGGACCACGCGGGCGATACTCGGGCCGTTGACCTCGAAATCGCGCTCGAAAGCCCGGATCAGGAACTCGGTCTCCTGCCCGTCGCGAATGTGCGGGTGGCGATAGTTGAAGCGGAGCTGGCCGTGGACGTCGGCCCACTCGTGATCATCGAGATCCAGGAGAGTGCCCTCGGCCTCGTGCTGGGCGTGGAGCGGCGTACCCGGGATCGGCGTGTACAGCATGAACTGGTGGAACTCGGTATCGTGGCTGGCGGCATGCTCGATCGCCGCGTCGATGTTGGCCGGCGTGTGGTCTTCGAGGCCGATGATCGTCGAGCCGAGGACGCGGATGCCGTTCTCCTGCAGGGTCCTGATCAGTGCCCGGGTGTCGGCCCCGCTCAGCTTGGCGTATTGCGAATCCTTGCCTTCGATGCCCATCCAGACCCAGGAGACGCCCAGGCTCACCAGCTGCTCGATGGTGTACGAGCGGAGCACGTTGGCGGAAGTGAAGACGTAGAGCGACCAGGCCTTGTTGTGCTCGATCATCAGCGAGAGCAGGCGGAGAGCCCGCTTGCGGTGCAGCAGGAAGTTTTCATCCATGACGAAGAAGGAGCGGGTCTTGAGATCGCGCTCCAGATCGCACATCACCTCGAAGAGCTCATCGCCGGTCTCGAAGAAGTGCACGCACTTGCCCTTGCCGCCGAACATGGCCGACGTCGAGCAAAAGTTGCAGCCCATCGGACAACCCACGGAGGGAATCAGCGTCGCGGCGACGTCCCCGGGTTTCTCCCTTACGGTGACGCCCAGGGACCGGGTGCCGATCCCGGAGACGATCCTCGGGTGGCGAATCGGCTGGGACTCGTCTTCGCCCAGGAAGCGGCGCATCCAGCGCACGCCTTCTCCGCGGACGACGTGGTCGACATCGATCCGCTCGTGCAGGTCGGGCACGTTGGCGATGTGCCCGCCGACGATGATGGTCGCCTCGGGCTGATACTGGCGGATCAGCTGGCACATTTTCCGGACTTTCAGGATGTTCGGAATGATGGAAGTGATGCCGATCAGGTCGTAGCGGTTGGTGGTGATCTCCTCGACGAAGCGGTCCAGGCTCGGGAAGTCGAGTACCACGGACGGGGCCTGGATATTGGCCTGAATGAGCATGATGCCCCAGGAGCGATGGAACATCCGCAGCGAAAACGGCCCCTGGACCCGGGTAACCTGGTTATGGTACAGCTCCATCGGGTTGAGAACCCGGCTGCCGTATTCGTCGTTCTGAGCGTAAGGTCCGAAAACACTGGTCAGCAGGACCTTGGCGCGCGATCCGAGAGGATGCCGGGCTTCCACGGGACTCCCGGCAATGTCGATCGTACCCACTGTTGTCATGCGAAAACTACTCCCTGCCAAAGAACACCGGAGGGCTGATGAGCCACCCCCATGAGAGGCGCATCGGGCCAGACTACCCGACTGCGCCCTCTGACTCATCAAAGGCGAGTTCGCGGGTAAGAGGGTCGTATTATCCGCGCCAGCCCGCAAGATAGCAAGGGCGGTGTCTTTCCCGGGTTCAGGGGTTCAGGGCCGGGAGGACGATGCGCTCACCGTCAAAGGGACCGGGCTGCCGCCCGGGGTGCCGGGCAGCGCGTGGCTGGCGGCTTGGCCGTCCGGGCCGCGCATCGGAATGAGGCTGGCCGGGCTGCGCTCGCTGCGGGCGATGCCGCCGCCCCGCAGGCGCCCGGCCCACCCCAGCGTCCGGCGGATGGTCTGGGTCAGCCCCCACATGCCGATGACCTGCATGCCTGCGTCGGCCAGGTAGAGCCGGCTCTTGGGCCGGACCAGGGCCCATGCCATCCGCAGGGGATTATAGAAGTACAAGTAGGCGATCATCAGATTGAGCTGCTTGCGCCAGGGACGCGGGTGCCGCGAAGCGACCACGTAGTTGCCGTCGAGCATGTGTGCCTGGACCTGCCGGCCGCCCGCCGACCGGTAGACCAAACCAGAACTATAAGATTCGTCATAGATTCGTGAACCGGTCGCGGGAGTGATCATCAGCACTTGCAGGCTGATGGCCCCGGCCTTGCGAAGCACTCGGATCTGGTTGAGCAGGCCGTACGGATGATCGCCGCGGGTGAGCAGCGGTTGGGTGTCGTGGTGCATCATCATCGGCATCGGGCAGATGCCGTACCTGCGAAGCACAGCAAAGGCCTCGGTGGTCTTATCAACGCTCTGCCCCTTCTTGACCAGCGTGGCGGTCATGTCCTCCACGCCGAGCCAGAGGGCCCGTATCCCCGCGCTGCGCACCAGCCGCATGTTGTCCTTCATCTTCAGGGCGTCGTGTACCGTCACCTCGGTACCCCATTGAAATCGGTATCGCTTTCCGCCGTGATTCCTGCGGGCCAGGGCCACCGTGCCGAGGATGTCCAGAGTCCGATCGTGATCGTTGAAGAAATTGTCATCCGCGCCAAAGAAGTAGCGGATGCCGTAGGTGTCGGCAAGCCGGACCATCTCGTCCGCGATCCGCTCGCCGCTCTTGACCCGGTGCTGACGCTGGTTGTAGGCCGGAATCGGGCAATACGGGCACGCGAACTTGCACCCGAAAGTCAGCACCAGCGAGGCCAGCCGGCTGTGCCTGCGAACGGCGCTGGTCGGGAGGGCGGCGGCGCCCAGCGTGATCTTGCGACTCGGGGGCTCGAGAACCGAGTAGCCCAGGACGGGATGGGGCAGTTCATCCAGATCGCCGACCAGCCGTTGCACCCCGGTGTCGACGAGTTCCTCGGGCACGCCTTCGAGATCGGTGCGGGCATAGACCAGTCCCGGGATCTCGTCGAGCATCCCGCCGTCGCGGGCCCGCATGAACGCGGATCGCAGCGGCTCGCCCCGTCCCCTGATCGAGAGCAGCACCTCCAGCAGGCTGAGCAGTACATACTCCTCGCCGGTGACGGCCACGTCGGCTCCCCAGCGATCCCGGGGATCGGCGCTGAACACGTCCCACGGCTCGTAAATGGCCTTCGCTCCGCCGGCAATGATCAGCGGGCGCCGCCCGGGATCGATTCGGCAGACATCGTGGATCAGGGCTTTGCACTCCGCGGTGTGGATCTGCATGCTCGAGACCATGAACAGATCCGGGATCCGCCCGTCGAGCCGCATCTCCGAAGGCCGGAAGTTGCGGTTCCACTGCTGGAGCACGATCCGTGTCTTGTGGAAGCCGGCATCGAGCATGGCCGACGCGATGGCCCGCACCCCCGCCGGGACCATGTGCATGTCGGCATAGATGAACGGCAGCATGCGGGTGCGATGGTCGAAGGCGCATGCAATCACCGTCGCCAGATCATGATCGCGGGACAGGTTCCGCAGGCGGGCGCGCAACGCCAACAACTCGCCCGGCTTGAGCAACTCGTCGCCGCGCGAGCGACGCGGAAGTTCCATGCATGCATGCTCCAAGGGTCTGACATCACCACGGACACCGGGATTGTAGCAGCGATGGGCACAGCAGAACACCCAGTCTCAGAGCGGAACCGATCGCGGGCGGCCCCGGCCCTGGGAGGATCGCTCCGGGCCGTCGTCCCAGACGCCCGGGACGGCCGTCCCGCACTTGGGGCATCGGCCGGCGCGAACATGGTTCGCCTCGACCTGGAAACCGTAACGCTTCACCAGCAGTCCGCCACAGGCGGGGCAGCGGGTGTTCTCGCAGTCGCCGACCGATCCGGGCAGGTTGCCGGCGTAGACGAACTGGAGCCCCGCGGCCCGCCCCAGCTCCCAGGCCCGCAGCAACGTGCTCGGCGGCGTGGGCGGCGAATCGGCCATCTTGTAGTCGGGGTGAAACGCGGTCACGTGCCACGGGATCTCAGCTGATACCCCGACCAGAAAACGGGCAATGGACTCGAGTTCCTGCTCGCTGTCATTGAAACCGGGGACGACCAGGGTGACGACTTCGACCCAGAAACCCCGCTCCTTGAGCCGGGCGATGGTGTCGAGTACCGCCTGCAGCGTCCCGCCCAGCTTGCGGTAGTTGCGGTCGTTGTAGCACTTCAGATCCACCTTGTAGAGGTCCGCCCACGGACGAAGAAACTCGATGACTTCGGGCGTGGCGTTGCCGTTGGAGACGAACCCGCATCGAATCCCGTGCGGACGGGCGAGCTTGAAGATCTCGACCGCCCAGTCGGCGGTGATCAGCGGCTCGTTGTAGGTGCTGACCATGACCGGCGAACGGTGCTGGACGGCCAGTTCCACGATCCGCTCCGCCGTAGCCGCTCGGGGTTCAGCCACCGCCTGGTCATCGCGCAGCGTCTGGCTCGAAATCCAATTCTGGCAGTACGAGCAGTGGAAGTCGCACCCGAGCATGCCGAACGACAATGCCTCTTGGCCGGGGTAGACGTGATAGAACGGCTTCTTCTCGATCGGATCGACCTGGAGACCGGCCACGTAGCCGCCGGGCACGCGGAGTTGGCCGGCGGTGTTGAAACGCACCTGGCAGACACCAGCCTTGCCCTGGCCGATACGGCATCGGTGAGCACAGGCCAGACACCGAACGACACCCTCGCCCTCGTCGCGGACGAGCTCCGGAGCCGCCGCGATGGTGTGGTCCGCCAGAAGTGTTCTCAGTGCAACCGCCATGATGGTTACCTGGACTGCCGCCCGCCAAGCCCGCATCCGAGCCCGATGCCCGGATCCTGCACGGCCACCGCCGGAGGATCGTGGTCTTGTGACCCGGTCGGGTGGCACCGGAGTATTATAGCGTGCGACCATTGCTCCTCGACGCCCCCATATTCGACCGATAGAATCGAATGTCGGAATCGAGATCGCATGCAGCAACCTCACTCCAGACTCCCCGTCGTTCTCTGTGCGGCCGCCTCGCTGGTCTTGGTGACCGCGGTGGGAGCTGGAGCGGCTCGGCAGACCGCCCCGCCGGCGAATCGGACCCAGAGCCGGCCGGCACAAACGCAACACGCGTCGGCTGGTCCCTACGCGGCGGTGCTGCATCCCAGCGAGGAGGCGAGCACGCTGCTGAGCCGGGCGAACGACGGCATCGAACGGCAGGATTGGAAGCTCGCCATCGATTCGCTGCAGCGGATCATTGAACTGCCCGGCGAGCATGTGCTGACTGCGGACGGGCAGCTCTATGAGTCGGCTCGGCGGTACGCCCAGCGGGCCCTGGCCCAACTGCCCGGGGCGGGCCGCCAGGCCTACCGACTCGTCCATGACGGCGAGGCTGCCGCCTTGTTCGAGCAGGCCAGGCGCGAGCACGATCTCGACCTGTGCCGGACGGTGGTGGATCGCTTCCTGCTAACCGGGGTCGGCGACGAGGCGGCCGTCACCCTGGCCGACTGGCTGATGGACGAGGGGCGGTTCTCTGAAGCGGCCAGCGTGCTGCAGTGGCTGCGGGCGGTCTGTCCGGATTCCGATCTTCCCGCCTGGGTCGTACCGGCCCGCTGGGCGATCTGCCTGGCCAGACTGGGCCAACCCGAACGTGCCGCCGAACGGCTGGCCGAGGCGGCGACCGCCCAGCCGGATGCGGCGGATTCCTCCCGGCGGGACGAGCGGGTCCGGCAGGTGCGGGTGTCCCTCGACAAGGCTCAGCCCGCGCGGGCCACGCAGCGGGCGGCCGGTTGGCCGATCGCGATGGGCACTGCGGCTCGTTCGGGGCCCATGCCGGCGGTCGAGCCGGCCTTCCCGCCCGAGTTGCCCTGGCACATGGCCTTGCCGATCACGCCCCCGCGCGAAGGACTGGGCCGGCTCCAGCGCTTCGCCGTCCGGCAGAAGCTTCTGCCCGCGGCCCTGCCGGTCACGGATGGTCGGCTCGTGCTTTTCAAGGCCGCAGACCGCTTGCTCGCCTTGGATGGCGAGACGTTCGAGATCGTCTGGCAGAGCGAGACGCCTGCCACCGAGATCGCCCAGGTCTCCCCGCAACTGATCCAGCAGGGTGTCGTGCTCGGGCCGGGCGGATGGGTGGTCCAGGGAGGTAACGACCCGGACGCCGTTCTGGCGCGGCATTCGCTGGTTACCCAGGTCTATGGCGACAGTGTCGGCGGAGGAGTGGCACTGGCCTTCGGAAGCGCACTCACGATCGAGTGGCCCGTCCGGCTGCCGGATCCGATTCCGCTGTGGAATCCCAACGGCCAGCCGATGCTTCAGCGGGGCTACTATGCCCCCGCCGGGCTGGTTCCGAACCGGCTGGCGGCCTACACCGTGGCGGACGGCAAGCTCCTCTGGTCCACGGAGAACAGCCCCGATCTGGCCGGGGCCCAGTTCCTGGCCGTGCCGGTGGCCTTGGGCGATCATCTGGTGGCCCCTTGCCGGCTGGGTTCGGATCTGTACGCCATCGTGCTTGATCCTCAAACCGGGGGACTGGTCCGGCACGTCTACCTCTGCGGGATCGGATCGGAGCTGTTCGATCCCCTGTACGCCTTGTCCCCGTGCGTGGTCGACGGGGTGGTCTACTTCCCCACCGGGCGGGGCGTCCTCGTGGCCATGGAAGCGAGCGACTTCTCGATTCGCTGGGTATCGCGGTACGACCAGGCCGCAGGCAAGACCGTCGGCGATTCCTGGCTGCCCACACCGGCGATGGCCGTGGCTGACGTAGTACTCCTGGCTCCCCAGGACGCCGACTTTCTCCTGTGCATCGACCGGGCGAGCGGGCGGATCCGGTGGATGGTGCCGCGGGCCAACGCCCAGTACGTGATCGCCGCAACCGATCAGCGGGTGTGGCTGGGCGGCGAGACCGTGGTGGCCGTGGATATCGAGACCGGTCGGCCGGTGTGGACGCAATCCTGCGCCGAGGCCAGCGGGCGGGGTATTCTCGCGGGCAACCGGCTTTACCTGCCCACCGTATCCGGTCTGGTGGCGATGGATGCGGCCGGTGGGCGAGCCATCGATGTGCCTCCACAGGAGGGGCGCGAGCCTCCGGGCAACCTATTGGCCTGGGATGGAGCTCTGTTCAGCCTGGCAGCCTTCGACGTCCACAAGTATCCGGACCTGGGCCAGGGCTACCAGGACGCCTTGGCCCGGCACCGCGCCGAGCCGGCCGACGGTTCCGCGGCGATTCGCCTGGCCTGGCTGGAACTGCTTCGCGGCAAGCCGGACGCCGCCCTCGTCGTCCTGGGCGCGGTGCCGCCCGCGTTCGAGGCCCACAGTCCGCAGCGCTACAACCACCTGGTTCACCTCAAGGTGACGGCCATGCTGGACTTGGCTTCGGGGCCCGACCTGGCCCCCGCCCGGGCCCTGGAGTTGCTCGAACAGGCTCGAGCCATTGCTCGCTCGCCGGGCGATGCCATCCACACCGCGGTGGCCCTGGGCGACTATTACCATCGCAACCGCCGTGTGCTCGATGCATGCCGTCAGTACCTTTCACTGGTACTGAGTGCGGCCGGCGACGAGATGCTGAACCAGAGCGAGGGGTACGAGAGCCGTGCGCGCATGCTCGCTGCCCGGCGGCTGGCCAAGGCGCTGGGGGATCTGTCCGAAGGGGATCAGAGGGTCTTTCTTGCTGAGATCCGCACTCGTTTCCACCGGGGAAGTGAAGAGGAGGAGCAGGCCTGCCTGGGCTGGGCGATGGAGAGTGAGGAACTGGGTCAGCCGTCGTGCGAGGCCGCCGTGCTGCTGGGCACGTGGGCGGCAAGCGAGTATCGCTTCGAGCAGGCCGAACAGTGCTTCGCTCGAGCCATGCACCATCCCGCGTCACCGCCCGGGGTGAAGGCCGAGGCCATCGCTCGGCTGGCGGCCCTGTATCTGCAGCCCGAGGATCTGCATCAGCCTGCCGCGGCGGTCGCATTGCTGGATCGCCTGGCCGGCGAGTTTGCCTCGGTTCCGCTGCCCGCGGACCTGCTGCTCGATCCTTCCGCCGAACGGGCGGCGGCGCCGGCCGGTGAAGACCGGAAGACGCTGCCCGCCGCGCAGCTTGCGGCCCGGCTTCGAGAGCGCGTGGCGACGGAGATGCTGACTCGCCATCAGGCGGCGCTGGCTCCGGCGGTGCTCGGGGCACCGGGCCCGCCTCAAGTGGTTTCGCCAAGTGATCGCGTCCCGATTATGGTCAGGGGTGACCGTTCTGAGCCGCTGGCTGACAAGCGACTTGTCCTGGAGGGCACGAGCCGGGTGGAGGCTCAGGCGGCTGCGGTGCTCGCCCCGCCTCTCTGGGAGGCCGACCTGCGCCTGCTGCACGAACTGAGTGTCGAATCGGAACAGGAGAGCCAGCAGGAGCGCAGGATGGACTTGCTGCTGCGTCCCGGCCGGCGCAACCGTTCGCGCGTTCGAGGAGTTATCGAGGGGCAGACGCTGGTGATGAGCAGTCCGGTGGGCCTCTACGCACTGGGCACGCTGACCGGGCGGCGGCTTTGGTCGCGGCCTTTCGATCCCCCGGTCACCGCGGCTCGGGAATCGGCGTTCTCGGACGCGTGGGTGTGGTTGCACCAGGGATCCGTGATCAGCGCTGACGCCCGTGGCCGGCTTGAGGTCTGCCGGGCCGATGCCGGCGACCGCGTGCTGTGGCAACGGACGAACCACCGGCAGTGCTGGTACTGGGTCCGGGCCCGTGGCGAGTATGTGGTCGCGATGGAAGCCGGCCTCGAGCACGTGGACATCTTCGCTCTCTCCGACGGGCGAACGATCGGTTCCTGCTCATTCGTTCAGGGCGACGATCGGGTCAGCATCATGTTGTTCGACGGCGTGATCTGTGGTCCGGTGCAGGCTCAAGACGTGGCGGCCTTCAACCTGGCCACACCCGGAGTGGAGCGCTGGCGGCTGGCGGGAACGGACCGAATCGCGCAGCTCTTCAAGCCTGCGCCGGACCTGCTGGCCGTCGCCGATCAGTCCGGGCAGCTTTCGCTGGTGGATCCGCTGAGCGGCAAGGTGCGCTGGCAGACCCGGGTTGAGGCCTGTGCGGAGGGTGTTCTCGACGGCGTTGTCGAGGGCGGCATCCTGTACGTATGCGGGATGCAGAGACGTGCGACCGGGGGCGTCCGGCTCGGCATCGAGCGGCAGCGGTGGGGTCTGGCCGCCCTGCGGACGGCCGATGGTTCGGTCATTTGGCAGCAGGGTGAGCTTCCCGCCCGGACGCATCTGTCGGCCGAGGTGCTGAAGGCCTCGGCCAACGCCATCCCGATCGCTTCGATCGTGCCTGCCGATGCTTCGCCTGTCCGGGCCGGCGGCCAGGCTTCCGACCATGACCAGGACGTCGTCGCGGTGGAGCCGCGTCTCGGGGTGATCGTTCCGCGGCTGCTGCTCCTGGACAAGGCGACCGGGCGGGTCATTGGCCAGCCGGCCGTGCCGACCCAGCCCGCGGGAGTTGCGGGTCGGTCGATCCTGGATGTTCAGGTCTGGCCGGAGAGGGTCGATGTTCTCCTGGAGTCGAACTGGCTTCAGTTCCCCTGTCCGCGCTGAGAGGCGGCTCGGGCGGGGATGGTCGGCGTCCGCCGAGTCATCCCGGCCCGAGCCGTAGATCCTTTAGCCACCTTAAACCTCTTATGCTCAAGGGCAGTTCAGCGGCGCCTTGCCCAGGTTGAGGCGCACGGTGGTCATGTCCAGGGTGTTCACTCTGCCGTCCACATTGAGGTCGGCCGTGAAGTTGGTGGTCACGAGGGTGGCCCCGGTGTTGTTGCGTACCCGGGTCATATCGAGCACGTTGACCCTGCCATCCTGGTTCACATCGCCGATCTGGACGCAGATGCGGGCCGTGTCGGTCACTTGGGCGGTGGGGGTACCGCTGGCGGCGATGCCCGCGAAGCCGACGGCGAGGACGGCCGAATCCGCGGCCCCGGTCAGGTTGATGGTCAAGGTGGGGCCGTCGATGAGCAGGGAATCGACCGTGCCGCTGGAGAGGCTGACGTCGGCGTTCGTGCCGGTGACTTGCTCGATGGCCTTGTCGAAGGTGACGACCAGTTGGGTTGGTCCGCCCTTGCGGCACTCGATCGGCTTGGCATCCGTGTTGAGAATGTCGAATGTTCCGGCGGTACCGTGGCCCTTGCGTGAGGCCATGGAGAGAACGACCGGCGGGGTGACGGGGATGCTGCCGGGCAAGATGCCGGGGCTGCCCAGGTCGTAGGTTATGTCGGTCTCGCTGGTCGCGCTGCGGTAGGCCCCGTCGGTGCCGTCGACCGAGAGGGCCCAGTGGGTTCCGAGGTCGTTGCCCGTGGTGGTCAGGGATCCGGCCTTGAGGTAGATGCTGGCCCTGCCGTCACTGCTGGGCCAGCCGTTGGCGCTGTCGACTTCGTAGACGACGGTATCGAGGACGGCGTTGTCCGCGCCGATGAGGGTGAGGGTATCGCCGCCGGTGTTGTTCAGGGCAGGCAGGATGCTGGTGCCGCTGATGGCGAGCACCTGGTCGGCGGTCAGAGGCGACCATTCCGCGAGGAACTCGGCGAGTGTCCGGGGGTTGAAACCAGCTATTTCCTCCTTTAGGATTATTCTGGTTTCGTGGGCCAGCAGGGTCATGCCCGCCAGGTTCCCGTCGTTTTCGTTCTTGGCATCGTTGAGGGTCTTGAGGTCGACGGGGTTGTCGGTCAGGTTATGGACTTCGACCCATTCCCAATTGGCGTCGAGGTTGCTCGGATTGTACATGATCTCGGTGATGATCACCTTGTCCGGGGCGGGGGGGATGATGTGGACGGTGACGGTGGCCGTCGGCGAGTCGTTTGAGCCGTCGTTGACCTTGTAGGTGAAGGTGACGTCGCCGCTCACGCCCGCGGCCGGGAAGTAGCGGACGTGGGTGGCGGCCAGGGTGCTGCCGGCGCCCACGCTGGCGTCATTGTTGTCCGGGTCGATCATGGTACCGCTGGTCGGATCGGTGACGATCAGGAAGGTCACCTCGCTGCCGTCCGGGTCGGAGCCCACCAGGGTGATGGCCACGCCGACCGAGCTGTCTTGGGTGACGAAGGCCTCGAGGTTGTCGGCGGTTGGCGGGAAACTACAGTCACTACTGGGTATGACTCCCGGGCTGCCGATGTCGCCGCCGGGGGTGGTCCAGGCGTCACAGGCGCCGGAGACGGACAGCTGCCAGTTGGTTCCGCTGTCGTTGGCGGCGGTGTCGATGGCGTCGTGCCGCAGGTAGATGCTGCTCTGGTAGTTGGCGATCGGCCAGCCGTCGCCGTTGGTGAAGGCGACCACGTCGAGCAGTCTCCCGTCGGCGTCGAACAATCGCAGGAGGTCGCCGCCATTACCCAGCCGCGGTTCGCCTTCGAGTCCGTAGCCGAACATCTGGAGCACGGTGGTGTCGGCCAGCGGGCTCCACTCGGTGAGGAACATGGCTCGGGTCCAGACTGCGCGGTCGGGCTTGGCGAGCACGAGGGTGGCGTTGGCGGGGAGGGTGAGATAGTAGAGGTTATCCTGGGTGGTGAGGGCGCCGTCGAGCAGTGATCCCAGGTAGATGTCGGCATCGGTGCGGTTGGTGATTTCGACCCACTCCCAGTCGCTGTCGAAATTGACTTCGTCGGGATTGTTGTTAGCCGGTGCGTACATGATTTCCGTGATGACCGCCCGCGTGGTGTCCTGGATGAAGACGTTGACCTTGGCTTCGCCGGTGCCGGCTCCATCGTCGGCGGCCAGGGTGAAGACGAACCATCCGCTCGCGTCGGGGTTGGGTGTGAACACGACCTGGTTGCCGACCAGCGGTCCGCCGGCGGTCACGTCATTGCCGGCCGGGGTGCTTGCGGGGTCGGTCAGCGTGCCGCAGAAGGGCAGGCTGAGCGAGGGTCCGGTGCCGGCGGCTCCGCTCTTCACGCTGTACTTGAGCGGGAACGGTCCGTTGTCCGGGTCGGTGGCCTGGATGGTCAGGGTGACGGGGCCGGCGCCCTTGTTGATGGCCAGGGGGGGCGTGGCGAGGACGTTGGGCGGGAAGTTGCCGTTGACCGGGATCACGTCGGACTTGCTGCGCAGCAGGAGCTGGTAGCCGGCGGCGGGGTTGCTGGAGTTGTACTGGCTGAAGATACCGACCAGGTCGACCGCGACGGTCGGGATGGGCTCGCCCACGAGGTTGAGGAGGGTGGTGGACACGCGGGTGGTGGCCGCCGGTGTTGGAGCGGGGTTGTCAGCGTCCTTGACCTTGTAGTTGACATTGTAGGCGAAGTTGCCGATCTGGGTGAAGAGGACGTTCCCGAGCTTGACCAGCTTGCTCTCCAATGCTTCGGCGGTGGGGCTGTTGTCCTGGAAGTCGGCGACGGTGACTTCGGTCGGCGCCGGGATGCCGGGATGTCCGAGCTTGACCACATCGGTGAAGGGGGTGCCCAGTTCGAACAGCCCGTTGTAGATGACGACCTTACCGGTGATGCTGATGGCGTCGCCTTCCCCGGCGATGGCGAGGATGGCCCCGATGGCCGTCGGTGAGCCGTAGAGGGTGAGGCCGCCGGTTTCATCCTGGATGTACATTGAATCGCTCGAGGAGCTGTTGACCAGGTCGGTCGTGGAGGTGATGACCGCACTGTCGATCGTCACCGTCTCACCCATGGCGTGGGTCTTGGCGTCGGCGATAGTCGCGGCCAGGCCGGTGCCGGCGGTCACGGCCAGGGTTGCGCAGGCGAGGACAGCGATACGGGGGGTGCGATGGGACATCGTGATGACCTCCTTTCAGAAGTGAGAGACAGGCATGGCGCTCTGGAGAGCACTGCTGCTGCCGCGTCTCTCGATCCGGGACCCTCTCGGGAAGAACAGGGGCGCCTCCGACACCCCCCGCGAGTGGGCTCATTATCTCGATTCGACCTGTGGAAACCAAGTCGAATTTGTTCAACGCTGGTAAGCCGGGCGTAAAGCCGGTTCACAATTCCTGCCGGCCCGGCCTGCTGCCCGGAGAGGTCCACGGTCAAGGGGGCGCTAAGCCGAGCACTCAGAGTACTTTAGGCTCGTCGGTCTCGGGTGGCGAGGCCGTCGGGGCGTTCTTTTGGAGCACGACGGGGAGTCCGTCCGGCTCGATCAGTTCGCCGCCGCGCCCGGTCTTGCAGCGCGGGATCCAGTGGTCGTTCTCGAAAACGCGGAGGATGTCGCTGGTGAAGATGCCGAAACGAACCCACGAACCGGTGGTGATGTAGTCGGCCGGGGCGTTGCAGAGGCGGAACGCCCGGACCTTATCCAGATCGAAGTCACCGCTGAGCACGAGCCGGGTGTGGCGTGAGCCGAGCTTGTCGAGCAGATCGCGTATGGTGTAGGCGGCCTCGATGGTGACGCCCGGGCCGAAGCCGTGCCGGGCGAGGGCGGCCATGGCTGCCTTGCGGTCGGCGGGGGGGACCTGCGAGAGGATGCGCATTTCCAGAGCCCGGTCGGCCTTTTCGTGTCCGCCCTGGTGGACGCGATTGGCGGGGGTGTCCAGCCGCACGCCGTACAAGCTGGATCCGAAGCGCTTGACCGCCTCCGAGCAGATGTCTCGCTCGCGTCCCTCGTCGTCCAGGAGCACAGTGAGGGATGCGGCCGGGCAGCGGTGGTTATATGCGGCTGCACTTTCGATGCTGTTGCCGCCGTAGACGGCGTTGAGGGCGTGGGGGATGGTTGCATGGAGTCTGAAGGACGTCGAATCGCGTGAACCGATCTGGATGCGGTCGTCGCTGATGCCGTAGCGTGTGATGACGGCGGCATGGCCGAGCGGCGTGGTGGTTCCGGCGGCTCCGCCGACTGCGGCCGCCTCGGCGATCGCGACCAGCAGTTCGGGCGGGTAGTGCCGGGCGGCCATATCGATGACCTGGGCTGGATTGGCCGCCTCGACGATGGCCGCCATGTTGGCGGTTGCGGCCGACAGGGACAAGATGCCGAGGTAGGTTGTTTCCAGGGTCACCAATTGTCCGAAGGGGCCCTCGAGGGTCATCACGATGTGCATGGGTTCGAACCGATCGCCGTCGGACAGGGCTCGGACGGTGACTGGTCCCGGGCAGTGGTTGTTGATCAGCTCCAATACGTCCTGCATGCCGGTGATCATTCCTGGCTCGCGGCAGAACACGCCGTAGACGACCGGCATGTGCTCATAGGGTGTACCGGTCACGGTCTCGTACGAGCGGTTGAAGTATTCGTCGGCAGCGTCGAATCGGGGCATGGTAGCGGTTGGCGGTCAGCAGTCAGCGAGTAGTCATCTCAGGGTAATCGGTTCTTGGCAGGAGTCACGTGAATCCTGCCTTTGCGTTGCCCAGCTTAGCGTCTCGAGTGCTGGGCGTGAAGTTCGGAGCGCCCATCTGTCGTGGAGCCCGGTTGAATGGCACGGCAGTTCTCCTTTGCTCTACCCACTGGAACGGGGGCGCGATCCGAGGTATGCGTATTGGAGCCTCATGTTCAGCATGGGGTGTGGGTGTCGTTTGGCCGGGCGTGCGGCATTGGAGCGAATCGATCTTGCGGCCACATTCCGAGTCAGACCCGCGGAGCGACGAGGACCTTGTGATTGCGGCCCGGGCGGGGGACTCGGCGGCCTTTGAGGCTCTCTACTACCGCTATCGTGATTGGGTGACCCGGCTGGCGCACCGCTGGACGGGGCATCCTGACGACGCGCTCGATGTGCTTCAGGAGACATTCATTTACCTCCTGGGCAAGTTGCCCGGTTTGCGGCTGTCCGCCCGCATGACCACGTTTCTGTACCCGGTGGTGAAGCATCTCGCTCAGGCTGCCCGGCGTAAGCGAGGCCGGTTTGCTTCGGATGAGGCGGCGATGTCCGCGGCGGCGGCCGTTGCTTCCGAGTCCGGACCGATGGCTCGTGCGGACCTGCTTGAGGTGCTTTCCGGTTTGCCGCAAGCCCAGCGGGAGACGGTACTTATGCGTTTCGTGGACGACATGGAGCTGCACGAGATCGGCGAGGTTCAGGCCGTACCGACGGGTACGGTGAAGTCGCGGCTGCATCATGCTCTGGCCGCCTTGCGGGCGGACCCGCGGACTCGGAGGTACTTTGGTGCCTGACGCATGGTCGTGGTTCATGGGTGTGTTCGCAAGCAACCTGGCGTCGGGTGCGGATGGGTTGAACCTTTTGGCACCTCGGCGCCCTTGAGGATGAGGAGACGATGACATGGCCGACCGGAATGGTCCCAGCTTTGATACCGGGGACCCCGAAGTTCCGCCGGAATTGGCAGGTGATCTGCGTGGCTTGTTTGGGACGGCGCCGAGGGTGCCGCCGCTGGTGGATGAGGATGTGCGGGTCGCGGCCCGGCGGGTGATGGCGGGGCAACGCCGGAGGCGGTGGGTGGTTCGGGCGGTGTCGATCGGGGCGGCGGCGGCCTGTGTGGCCGGCATCTTGTGGATCGGGGGGCTGATTGAGCGTCCGGGGCGGGAGACCGCGTTGCCGGGGGGACGTTTGGTGACGGTCGCCCAGGCTGATCGGGAGGACGTCAATGGCGACGGGCGGGTGGACATCCTGGATGCTCTCACGTTGGCCAGGGGCATCGACAGGGGTGTTCCGGGGCAGGCGGCCTGGGACATGAACCGTGACGGTGTCCTTGACCGCGGGGATGTGGATCTGGTTGCGTACCGGGCGGTGCGTCTGACCAACTGATCAGGCCTGCTGGGCGATAAAGTCATGAGCAACATGAACTTGGCGATATTGACGTTGGCGATGCTGGGCCTCACTTTTTCTGGCGAAACGAAGCCAATGGGAGCGGTCAGCGGTCAGTGGTCAGCGGTCAGCCGTCCAGGGGTCAGCCAAGGCGTGCGGGCGGGATGGTGGCAGGTGCTGTTTGGCCAAACGAACCCAACGATGACGACTGATGCTCAGGCCATCGCTGACCTAAGAACACAACCGGTGTTCCGCTTTGAGGCGGTTGATGTGTACATCGATTCACGGGGTCAGCGGTTAGCGGCCTACCAGGTGGAGCTGATGGCCGAGTCGGGTGTGGTGAAGATCGTCGGAATCGAGGGTGGCGAGCATGCGGCGTTCAGCGAGCCGCCGTATTACGATCCCGCGGCCCTGATGAATCATCGGGTCATTCTGGCCGCGTTCAGCACGGGGAAGGATCTGCCCAGCGGGCGCACGAGGATGGCCACGATTCACGTTCAGGTCAGTGGTGGCGGCCGGCCGCGATACGAGGTCAGGCTGCAGACCGCTGGGGATCCTGAAGGCAAGTCTCTGTCGCCCCTGGTGGGCGTGGAGGAGCGGGTACCGAGCTCAACGAGTACCGGCCCGGCCGGAGGGCGGTCGTTGGACTGAGATGTCGAGATGTCGGAACACCGAGAAGGTGGGTTCAATCGCGGTACGAGGAGTATGTGGATGAAAGGGACCCGAAGGATCGAATGGCTGTTTCTCCTCCTGGCGTGTGGTTCGTTCAGTCTGGTGCTGAGCGGCGGGGGGTGTTCGGAAGGGCCGCGGTTTGGCGCTGCGGTGGGATTGCCGGTTCAGGTCCTCAAGGGATCGCCGAGGAGTCACTCGGCGAAGGGGGCGGCGGGGATTCCTGAAGCCCCGCCCGGCTCGCTGCCCTCTCCCGAGGAGGAGCTCTGGGTCATTCAGCGGCCCGAGGAGTCTGTCATCGAGGCGGCCGAGGGTCAGCCCGGCACTGGCGCGCTGATGGCCAAGATGCCGGGTGACAAGGAGATCCCCCTGCCGCTGAAGCACACCGATGTCAAGGCGGCCATCAGCGGCTACATCGCCACGGTGGACGTGACGCAGCAGTACCACAACCCTCACGAGGGCAAGATTGAAGCCGTTTACGTTTTCCCGCTCCCGCACAACGCCGCGGTCAACGAGTTCGTCATGACGGTGGGTCAGCGCAAGATTCGCGGCATCATCCGTGACCGCAAGGAAGCCGAGCAGATCTACCGAGAGGCCCGCGATCAGGGCTACGTTGCGTCGCTGCTCACCCAGGAGCGGCCCAACGTCTTCACTCAGAAGGTGGCCAACATTGAGGCGGGCAAAGCCATCGACATCAACATCCGTTACTTTAACACCCTGGCCTATCTCGACGGCGGCTACGAGTTTGTTTTCCCGATGGTTGTCGGTCCGCGGTTCAATCCGCCCGGCAGCACGGACGGTGTCGGTTCCGCCCCGCGAGGCCAGCCGGGCCGTTCGGGCCAGCGCACGGAGGTGACGTACCTCAAGCCCGGCGAGCGCAGCGGGCACGACATTGCCGTCTGCGTCGAGATCGATGCCGGCGTCGCCATTGAGCAGATCGAGTGCCTCAGCCACGTCGTTGCTGTCCACAGGGGCGGCCCCGAGAAGGCGACCGTGGCGCTGAGCAATCTTGACGCGATTCCCAACAAGGACTTCGTTCTCCGCTACCGGGTGGCGGGCGGCACGGTCAAGTCCGCCATGCTCACCCACCAGGATCAGCGCGGCGGGTTCTTCACGCTGATGGTTTATCCGCCCGAGCAGCTCGCGGCACTCAAACGCAAGCCAATGGAGATGATCTTCGTGCTGGACTGCTCGGGCAGCATGAACGGCCAGCCCATCGCCCAGGTCAAGAACGCGATCGAGCGGGCCCTGCACCGCATGGAGCCGGGTGACAGCTTCCAGATGATCCGCTTCTCGAACAACGCCTCCGCCCTGGGCCCGAAGCCGCTTGAAGCCACGCCCGCCAACGTCGCTCGCGGATTAAGGTATCTGCGAGGCCTGGAAGGCGAAGGTGGCACGATGGTGATCGAGGGCGTCAAGGCGGCCCTCGACTTCCCTCACGATCCGGGTCGTCTCCGTTTTGTCTGTCTGATGACCGACGGCTTCATTGGCAACGAGGCGGAGATCATCGCCGAGACGCACAAGCGGCTGGGCGCGTCGCGTATTTTCAGCTTTGGCGTGGGCGAAGCGCCCAACCGCTACTTCATGGAAGGCATGGCCAAGGTAGGCCGCGGGGCGGTGGCCTACCTGAGCCTCAAGGACTCGGCCAGCCGGGTCATGGATGCTTTTTTCGAGCGGATCAGTCATCCCGCCATGACCGATCTGCAGATCGACTGGGGGGAGCTGCGCGTAACCGACGTCTATCCGGAGCAAGTTCCCGACCTTTTCGTGGGCCGACCGGTGGTCGTCACGGGCCGGTTCACCGGCGCGGGCGGCCCGAACGTACGGATCACCGGCCAGGTTGGCGGCGAGAGCCGTGACATCACCGTACCCACGCACCTTGGTGAGGCCTCTGCCCGCCACCCGGCCCTGGCCGCGGTCTGGGCGCGAATGAAGATTGCCGACCTCTCCGACTGGGCGACGAGCGAGCCCGCGAAGACGCGGATTGACCAGATCAGGTCCCTGGCCCTCGAATACGGTCTGATGTCCGCCTACACGGCCTTCGTCGCGGTTGACTCGCTCACCCGCACGGCCGGCAACCACGGCACGACCGTCCAAGTTCCCGTCCCGGTCCCGGAAGGCGTGCGATACGAGACGGCCGTCGAGGGAGCCGAACGGGGTACGGGCCGGAGCGATCCGGTCGCAAGCGATCGCGACGTGCAGCGGATACCCTGACCTTGCGTTCCAGGGCCCACAGGTGAAGCAACGGCTCGGTACTCACACCATCCGCCGGTGCCTGGAGCGGCCAGCTGATCGGTGCGGCGATTGAGGGGCATCTCATCAAGGGTCGCGGACTACTGGAGCCGATCTGCGGGAAGTGTCTGATGCGGGAGCCATTCCTGGGGGATATTCCGGCCAAGCAGCGAGTTGTCGTACCGATCGAATACGAGGATAGGGCTGTCATTTCTTGTGGCGCGTCATTGGCCGGGCACGGATTCGAGTGCCGGCCCCGACTGGATCAGCAGTGCTCCGGAGTGGCCGGGAAGCAGGATCCGGTCGGTGATGTGCCTCAGTGGCCACATGCCGGCCAGATTTGCATCGGCGAACAGGGACCAGGGGCCGGTGGGGAGCTTGAAGGTGGTGTCCATTCCGGCGCCGTTGAGCAGGACGAGAATGGAATCTGCCGGCTCGCCGGGCAGTTCGCGGCCGTTGATGCGGCAGACGACGGAGCGAACAGAAGGGCTCTCTGGAAACGAGACCCGCTTGCGGACTTCGGCGGCGTCGGCGAGTCGCAGGGCGGGGTGGTTCTTACGGAAAGCGATGAGTCCCTTGAGATAGCCGAATACGGAGCGATGGTTGAGCTTGGCCGTCCAATCGAGCTGATTGATGCTGTCGGGCTTGTTGTAGCTGTTGGTGCAACCCTGCTTGGTCCGGCAGAACTCCTGGCCGGCGTGGAGGAGGATGCGGCCCTGCGAACAGAGCAGGATCAAGGCAGCGAAGCGCATCATGCGTTCACGGGTGGCGACGGATGCGCCCGGCGTGCTGACCAGGAGCTTATCCCAGGCGGTGAGGTTGTCGTGGCATTCGAAGTAATTGAGTGTGTCGAGGGGGCTTGCGGGCCAGTGCTCGGCGACACCGGCCAGGCCGCGTCGTATTCGCGCGGCGTAGACGCCGGTCTGGACGAAGCCGGGGACGATTCCCTCCCGGTCGCCCTTGATCGCATCTCGAAACTCATCGTTGAACGCGGCGATGCCGGTTCCGGGCATGCGGGTCTTGTCGGACTGGTTGCGTAATCGGGTGCGGGCGGCGGTCCAGGGCTCACCGTGAATCAGGATGCCCGGATCGATCTTGCACAGCTCGTCTCGGATTGTTCGCATGGTTTCGAAGTCGATGAGGCCCATCATGTCGAAGCGGAATCCGTCCACCTGGTACTCCCGCACCCAGAACTTGAGCGAGTCGAGGATGAACTTGCGGGCCATGGGGTTCTCGGTTTGGAACTCGTTGCCGCAACCGGAGCCGTTGCCGAACCGGCCGCGGCCATCGAGGCGGTAGTAGTATCCGGGCACGTGGGCTTCGAAGGCCGCCAGGGGGGAGGTGTGGTTGTAGACCACGTCGAGGATGACGCCGATGCCCGCCTGATGGAGGGCATGGATGGCGGCCTTGAGCTCGGTGACGCATGCAGGCCCGTCTGACGAGCTTGCGAACCAGGCGTCCGGAGAGTTGAAGTGTACGGGCATGTAGCCCCAGTTGTAGGTGTTGGCGTCTTGGATGTTGCGTTTATCGAACGCCTGGACGGGCAGCAGCTGCACGTGGGTAACGCCCAGTTCGCGGAGATGGTCGATTCCGGTGCTGACTTCCGGATGACCGAGGAGGTGGATACCGAGTTCGGTGAAGGCGAGGTACTTGCCAGGATGTGCTGCTCCGGAGCTGGCCGCGATGCTGAAGTCGCGGACGTGTACTTCCCAGATCACCACGTTAGCGGGTGGTGATGGGCGGTGGTAGAGATGGTCGCGAAAGCCGGGTGGATCGGTCTTGACCAGATCGATGATCATCGCCCGGGTCTGGCCGGTCTGAGCGCAGACCGCGTAGAGATCTGTGACCTCGCGACGGGGATCGAGACCGGGGCCGCTGAGCTTGTAGGCGTAGTATCGGCCGGCGAGATCGCCCATGATTCGGGTTTCCCACAGGCCGTGGTGATCGGCGGCCATATCGTGCTCGCCAAGTTGCTGATCGCTTTGGGGTGCGTTGGCGACGACGAGCTTCACCTGTCGAGCGGTGGGTGCGAACAGTCGGAAGGTGGTGGCCGCTGGGGAGTAGGCGGCGCCGAGTTGAGCGTAGGGGGCGGCGAACCGGCGTTTCCGCAGGATACGGCTGTTGCGCAGTCGGATTCGGGCGAGTCGCCTGTTGTGTACGGACTTGGAGGGGCCCATGGTTGTCACGGTCTTCTCCGACACGAGACGTCTGCCGGCCTGGGCGGATGCACGCCCGCGGAACGCGAATCGAGGATCAGTGCCCGGGCGTCAGCACGCGGACCTGATGGCCGGCCATGCGCACGCTCGCGGCGGGCATTGTCTCTCCGGTCAGCTCATCCTTCCATTCTGTTGTTGCCGCCAAAGCCGAGGGCAAGGTCAGGGTGCTGGTGGTTGAGGCGGGATCCAGGCTGACCAGGACGATCGCGCAGTCGCCTCCTTGTCCGCGGAGGCAGGCGAAGACGGTTTCGCCGGCGTGGACGGCCTGGTAGTCGGCCGGGCCTCGCGAGACGGCCGGCAGTCGTTTGCGGCAGGCGATGAGTTTACCGAGGTAGTCGACGATTGGCTCGCCCTTGCCGCCGTAGAGGGTCGGGTTTTCCTCGCCCTGGTAGATCATGGGTACGCCGTCGATGAGGCAGCACAAGGCGAGCAGGCTGCGGGCTCTTTCGAGGCCGTAGACATCGCGGGTTCGCTGTTTCTGGAAGGTCCACGAGACGGTGTCGTGGTTGGCCGTCCAGCGCATCTTGACTGCGCCGGGGGGGAGGGTGAGGGCTTGGTCGTGGAGGAAGTCGCGGAGACTCGCGGCCCACTCGCGGGGCGAGGCCTTCCTGGCATGGAGGTCGACGAACAGGAAGAAGAGCTGGGCATCGTAAGTCAGGTCGGCATCGCGGTAGAAGATACGGGCCCCGGTGTACTCCTCTGGCAGGAGGAGGGCTTTTCCATGCACGCGGAGGAAGCTCTCGCGGATGGCCCGGTTCATGCCGAGGCCGCCGCCGAGTGTGGAGTAGCTGGGCCGGTAGCCGGTTTTGGGATTCCAGTTGGGCGGGCTGCCGGCGGCCACATCGACGCGGGCACCGACCACGCCGAACTCGCGGGCGTGGTGCTGGGCGGCTTTTCCCATGTACTCTTGCCAGCCGGGGTTGGCGTTGTCGAAGGCCAGTTGGCCCCAGACGTAGGTTGGCTTGCCGGCCTCGTCGAGGCAGACCCACTCCGGACGGGTTTTGGCCAGAGGTGTGTGATCGGGTGGTCCATGCGGAACGAGGTCAAACATCAGATGGATGCCTGCGGATCGGGCGGTTGCGGAGAGTTGTTTCAGCTCTTGCGGCGTGCCGTAGAGCGGACTGATCTGGAAGTGATCGAAGGGCGAGTAGAGATTCCATTTCTGGCCATCGCCGTGTTCGAAGACGGGCAGGAGCCAGAGGAGATCGACGCCCATTTTCTGCAGGGTGGGGACGTAGGCTTGGAGGGCCTTGAATCCGCCGAAGCCGCGGTAGCCTTGCTCGGGCATTCCACCGGGGTGGCCGCAGTAGAGGATGCGTTCGCGGAGCTGCTCGATACCGTTTTCTGGGGCTTGGAGATGGACGATACGGAAGATGGCCTGCACAGAGCGAAGGATGTCGTCGCGAGAGCCGTGGGTCAGCCAGGCGTACTGAGTGCCGAGCTGGAGTTGTTCTTTCGGTGCCAATCGGGCGAGTGTGCCCGGCGAGTGGCTGACGCGTGCGCCGTTCGCGGCGGGGGCGATGGTGGCGGGAGCATACTCGTCCTCGGAACAGAACCACGTTCCCCATCCACGGCTAGCCGAGGGGCTCCACAGGTAGACCAGGCCGTCCTGGGAAGATGGGCGGATGACCTGGCCGGTGTTTAAGTTCTGGACCGGCTGATCGCCGACGGGAAGCGAGTCGGGTGCGATGGCGGCGGTTCTCGGTCCGGGGCACAGCGATGGGAGAGGGCAGGCGAGGGCGCGCACGACTCGCGGGCTGGCGGATGTGTTCTGGATCTTGAAGCGGCGGGAGACGGCACAGGGGCCTTGTTCGAGCGTGTAGGTGGTCTGGACCTGGAAGGGGTTGAGGCGCATGGTCAGGATCAGCGTGGGGGGGTTGTCGGACGCCTGATGGTCGATCAGCGAGGCCGTTGCGGGCGCGGGCATATCCGCCGCCGGCCCGAGGCGTACCGGCCCCGCGATTCCTCCGGAGAAGGCGCCGTTGTGGACGCGAATGGCCAGCGTGTTTGGCCGTCCAGGCTGAACGAGGCCGGCGGGCACGGTGTAGTGCCGGGGTGTTTCCCAGTGGTGGGGTGTCTCCTGGCCGACGGCTCCGATCTGCTTTCCGTTGAAGTAGGTGGTGTCGAAGTCATCCAAGGCTCCGATGACCAGGACCAGGTCGCGGTCATGCCATGCCGCCGGTGGTGTGACCGTGGTTCGGTACCAGAAGTTGCCCACGCGGTCCTTGAGCCGCCGGTCGCCGGTGTCATCGCGGCTGGGGACGGGTGTTGTTTCCCACGCCTGGTCGTCGAAGTCGGGGGCGGCGGGTTTGCCGGCGTCGGTCTTCTCCGGTTCGGGTGCGAACCGCCAAGTGCCTTCCAGCGAGATAGCGCGGCCGGCCTTGACTGCCGCATCCAGGGCGGCGGCATCGAGTTGGGGGGTGGCCAGTCCTTCCGGCACGCTGGCGGCGGGAGCGACGACCAACTCGTCGCCGGACTGCTTGTCGACCCAGCCGATCCACGCTCCGGTTGACGAATCGAATCGCAGGGCGACCTTCTGGTTTTCGAGGATGAGAGGGTCGGCGGCGCCGGTGGTCGCGAATGCCACGAGGACGATTGGCGTCGTGGCGGCCGAGATGGTGGTGACCATGGTTGAGTTCCCTTTGGGTCCGCAGCTTTTTGTGCAATTCGCACGGCTTCACGGGGATGTATCACGACGGTTGTTCCCCGGGAGCCACTTCAAGTCCGTCAACCAGCCGATTTCGTGGACCGCCCAGAGGCCGATCAGCACCGCTTCGGCGGCGTCATGGCGGAGCGATGTCGGTTTGGGTGTCCCGGACCGCTCGATGACTTGGCGAGCCAGGTCGCAGGCGGATCGCTTGGCCTGAGTGCCGGTGCGCTGCCGGCTGGGTTTCAGCAGGCGGGTGCGCCACTGCTCCGCGCTGACCTGTCGGATATCGAGTCCGCGTCGCCGGGCCTCGCGGTTCCAGAGGTTGTACAAGGTTCCGCCGCCTTCGAGGACTAGGTATTGCAGGTCGGGCAGCTCGTTGAGCAGGCCGTATACGGCTCTTCGCAGCCGGTTGGCTGTGCCGAAGTTGCGGCTCCGGTACCAGATCAGCCGACCCTGGCCGTCGAAGAGGGCGAGGCCGGTCTTGATTCCCAGGTCGACGGCAAGCAGATAAGGCATGGGCATCGGCCTCGCAGACCGGTTGGCGATCATAACGCCGGGAGGGGGTTGTGGGTACGGTGGCCGGGCCGGTCATAGGCTCTTTGGTTCCGGCTGGGTTTTGCCGACGGGGAGACGGGCGGTGAACTCACATCCTGGCCCCGGTCGGTTGCGGACCTCGATGTCGCCCCCGTGCATGCGGGCTACGGCCCGGGCGATGGCCAGACCCAGGCCGGTGCCGCCCTCATCGCTGCCGGGGACTCGGAAGAAGCGGCCGAAGATCTGGTCGAGGTGTTGGGCGGGGATTCCGGGGCCCCGATCGCCGACGCAGACCTGCACCTCCGATCCGCGCAGGGACACCGCGATCTCGACGATCTCTCCTGGAGGCGAATGGCGGACCGCGTTCTGCACCAAGTTGAGGATCATGGAGCGGAGCAGCTCGGAGTCGCCGCAGACGGTTGGCTCCTGCCCGTCCGGGCCGGGCATAGCCAGGGTCGGGAGGAGGCGTACGCCGCGCTGATCGGCGTGGGGCTGGCTTCGCTGAATCACGTCGGTGACGACGTCGTGGACGGACACTGGCGAGACGGTTTCCATGGGCAGTCCGGCGTCGGCCCGGGCGAGAGTCAGAAGGCTGATCACCATCTGATTGATCCGCCGCATTTCCTCCTGGACGCTGATGAGGAAGTTCTGGTATTCGTGGAGTGAGCGTGGCTGACTGGCCAGGACCTGTGCCTGGCCGAGAAGGACGGCGGCGGGTGTCTTGAGCTCGTGGGCCGCGTCGGCCACGAATCGTTCCTGGGCCCGGAAGGCGGCTTCCAGCCGGTCGAGCATTTGGTTGATGGTGACGATCATTTCGGCGACCTCATCGCGTCCCGGGGGCAGGGCCAGGCGGCGGTCGAGATGGGCGGCGGTCAGTTCGCGGGCTTGGCGGGCGATCTGGCCGATGGGGGCCAGAGCTCGTCGGGCCAGCAGCCAGGAGGCCGCGCCGGCGATGAGGAGTCCGGTGGGGATAGCGCCCAGGAAGAGGCTTCGGAGCTGGGCGATGGATTGTCTCATGGGTGTCGTGCTGACCGCGATTTGGAGGAAGAAAGGTGGGCGATTTGTTGGGGCGTGGTAGAGGGTCAGCAGGCGCAGCTCGCCGCCCTCTCCGGTCAGTGCCACGGCGAGGTCGCGGTGGACGGTTTCGAGCTGGGCGGCGCCGGCGGTTCGCGATGCCTGGGCTGTGGCGGTCCACGGCAGAGTTCGTTGGCCCATGTTCTCCGACCGTTCGATGGTTGTGCCGTCCGCCGAGCGGAGCTGGAAGAAGTACCCTGGGAAGCGGAACGGGATGCGTCCACCCGCGCCGTCCACAGCCGGGAAGGTGGCGGGTGTACGGTTCTCGACCAGGGAGATCGCATAGAGCATGCTCATGGCTCGGCCGATGAGTCGCTGGTCGAAGTCCTCGATGATGTACTGTTCGCGGATGGTGACCAGGATGATCGACAGGCCGCCGAGGAGCACGCCGAACACGGCCAGGTAGAGGAGGGTGAGTTTGAGGCGAAGAGTGAAGAGAGGGCGGGTCATGATGCTTCGTCGATTCATGAGGAGGTCGCGGAGCGCATGCAGTAACCGGTGCCGATGACGGTGTGAATCAACGGCCGGCTGAAGCCCTTGTCGACTTTTCGGCGGAGGCTGCTGACATAGACGTCGATGACGTTGCTCTCCGGGTCGAAGTTCATGTCCCAGACGCGTTCGCTGATTTCGGTTCGGCTGAGCACCCGGTTGGCATTTCGGATGAACATCTCGAGCATCGAGAACTCCTTGGTTGTCAGTTTGATTTTGTGGCCGGCCCGGGTGACCTGGCGAGCGAGGAGGTCCATCTCGAGGTCCTCGAACTTGAGGGTGGTGGCCTCCTGGGCCTGTCCGCGGCGGAGCAAGGCCCGTACCCGGGCGATCAGTTCCACGAACTCGAACGGCTTGGCGAGGTAGTCGTCGGCGCCGGCCTCCAAACCAGCGACCTTGTCGGAGGTTGAGCCGAGGGCGGTCAGCATGAGGATGGGCGTTCGAACGCCGCGTCGCCGGAGATGGCGGCAGATGGTGAAGCCGTCCTGGTCGGGCAGCATGACGTCGAGCACGACGCAATCGTAGTTACCGCTGGCGGCGCAGGCTTCGCCGTCGTGGGCGGTAACGGCGACGTCCACGGCGTAGCCTTGTTCTGTGAAGCCCTGACGGATGAAGTCTGCCATCTTGGGGTTATCTTCGACTACGAGCAAGCGCACGGTTCGGTCCTCAAGCCATGACGGATGTGTCCCTGCTGGGGATTGTAGACTCGGTGGGCGGCTTGCTCAATGGACCGGGCTGGAGCGTGGAGGTGTGCTAACCACGGGCCGGGGTTCTGGCCGGGCGGGCGGTCTTTCTTCGGCGAAGGCGAGCGGCCTCGGGGGCCTGGACGATGCAGGTGCCCAGCACCCGCACGGCCTTGCTCAGCAGCCGGGCGGTTCCGCGTTCCAGGCGGGCCGGATCGCTGCCCACGTCCGGCCAGCCGTTCTGGTCGGGAGTGAGACGTTCCCAGTTGTGGAAGAGGCGTCCCCAATCGCTGTGCAGGATCTGGTGCATTCGGCTGCTGCCGTTGCGCGGATACCAGTACATATCGTGATAGATCACGCTGGCGATGTAGGCCCAGGGAGCGAGCCAGGTTTTGAGCGACCACTCCAGGGCGGTCTTGAGTCTGCCCCAGTAGATGCGATGCTGCATGCGGCTGGCGAAGGTCATCTGTTTGAAGGGGCCGTCGAAATGCCAGTTTTCCTCGGCGGCGTGGACATCTCCCACGATCTCGATGTCGCGTACATCGCCGCAGCCCAAGCCCAGGTCATGAGCCAGGCGGATGAACCTGCAATCCTTCAGTGGGTCGAAGCCCATGAGCCTGGCGGCAATGGCGTCGATGGCGACCTGGTCGGCGGACGCGAGGAGGATGTTCTTGAGGTGGGGTATCATGCACCGTGGGCCGGGCCCGTCGCCGGCGAAGGTGCCGTCCATGACCGCGAAGAGTCCGCGGTGAATTTTCTTCTGGATCATGAGCAGGTCGACCAGGGTCTCGTGGATTACGGGGTGGGTCCAGTGTCGGCGTTCGTTGAGCAGGCCGCCGAAGGCGTTCTTCATGGCACCCGTGGTGGTGGTGAACACGTGGGTCTTGATGGTTGGCAGGTGGATGATGTTCTCGCCGATGAAGCGTTTGGGGATGGAGAAGCCGTTGGGGTAGACCTGGTTGAGGCAGAGGAATTGCCTGGTCAGATCGCCCACCGCGTCGCGGACGTTAATCCACTCCTCGCCTTCATAGAGATGCACGTTGCGCAGCCCGTGGGCCTGGACGGGGCAGATCTGCTTGTTCTCTCGCTCGCCGAGATGGGCGTCGATGACGACGGTGCGGTTATGGCAAGCGTGGATCAAGTTGGGGTCGTAGCCATCTCGTTTCATAGTCCGGATGACGCCCTCGAGCTGCCAGGGCGTGGTGCTGGAGCCGGGGTAGAAGAAATGCCAGGATATGTTGACTTTCAGGGCGGTGTCGGTGTGGGGGTCGATGACGTTCCGATAATCGGCCAGGTTCATGAGACGGTGGTAATCGGCCAGGACGGTGGCCGGCGTGGTTCGGATGATGGCGACGCGTGATCGACTCATCCGCGTATTCTAGGTATGGGCGTGGTGGGTCGCAATGAAGCACGGCCGCCCGTGGACCACGCATGCGCGGACCGCGGGAAGCCGTGCGACCCGATAGAAGGACACGAACGAAGCTTAACGAGGTCAGCTGTTCTGGCTCAAGGATGCCTGAAGATCCGCGACCGCCAGTGATTTGGCGGTGAACGGACCGGCAATGTCCGGCCTCACCAGGGTGGCGCTGCCCTCGGTCCAGGTGAACACGTCGCTGGCGGATTGCAGCGGCTGTTTGCCGTTGCTGTGGTACCAGCCGGTGTGGCCATCCGGAACGCCCGGTTCAGGTTCCTCGAAGTAGGCGATGAACTGATGAAGGTTGGTTGATTCGGTTGCCGCCATGTGACCCTCCCATAACCTAAAAGCCATCTGGTCCCGTGAGTATTGACTCTACGATATGTTCGCCGTGGTGAGGCTCTGCATTCGGGCAAAAATGGAGACTGGGGCGGGTGACGGTTCGCTCGCTGTAGCCGGATGGGCGGGCGGTGATGTAGGGCGATATTTCCGGGCGGGATGGGGGTTTCCGCCGGGAGGGGGTTCTTCGTTTTACGGAGGTTGTTGCGCGGTGTTGCCAGGACGGCCGGGCCCCCCGGCCCGCGCCAACTGCGTTGGATTGCCTTATACTGATGGGCGAGAAGGGACGCCGGGTGTGGCATGGAGGATCGGGAACGTGACGGCTGTTCGCGGGCGGCCGGGGGCAAGTGTGAAGCGGGCGACGCCGCACGGCTGTGTTTCGTGCGTCCCGGTGTCCTGGTGGATTCGCTTTTTGGCTTTGGGTTTCGGCTCCCTGTTGTGCGTTTGGCTTTGTGAAGTGTGCCTATGTCTGCCCCTCGCTTCATCCAGCATCGTTTGGAGAACGGCCTGCGGCTTGTGATCGAGGTCATGCCTCACGTGCCCTCGGTGGCCTGCGGGTTTCTGGTTCGCACCGGGGCTCGGGACGATCCGCCGGAGATGGCCGGGGTTTCCCACTTTCTCGAGCACATGTGCTTCAAAGGGACGGCGAAGCGGAGTTGGGAGCAGGTCAACATCGAGTTTGACGAGATGGGGGCTCAATACAACGCTTTCACCAGCAAGGACCGCACGTTCTATTATGGTTGGGTTCGGTCCGAGGATTTCGAACGACAGCTCGGGTTGCTGGCCGACATCATGCGTCCGACGCTTCCGGCGGGCGAGTTCGACATGGAGAAGAACGTGGTGCTGGAAGAGATTGCCATGTCGAACGATGATCTGGCCAGCAACGCCTATGATTTTCTTTACGAGCGGATTTGTCCGGGCAGTCCGCTGTCCTGGCCGGTGTTGGGTTACGAGCGGACCATTCGGGCCATGACCCGGGACCAGATGGCGGCTTACCATCGACGGCGGTACGCGGCGAGCAATCTGGTTCTGATCGTCGCCGGGGATATCGAGCCGGGGGCGGCGATTGCCGCGGTCGAACGGACCTGCGGCGGGTGGGAATCCGACGGGGTGACCGACACCCGCCGGCCGCCGCCCATCGCCAGCGGTGTGGCCGTTCGTCAGCTGGAGCGTTTTCATCAGCAGGCGGTGCTGCTGGCGTTTCCCGCGCCGTCGGCGGCCGACCCGCTGGACGAGACGGCGGAGGCGGTGGCGGCGATTCTGGGCGGCAGCAACTCGCGGTTCTACTGGAACATTGTGCAGAAGGGTTTGAGCACCCGAGCGGGCGCGTTTCGCGAGGAGTACGGTGACTTTGGGGTCATGCTGCTGTATGCCCTGTGCGAGCCGGAGCATTGTGAGCGGGTGCTTGACGCCATGCGCCGCGAGGCCCAGGCGCTGGCCGACTGGGGTCCGGAGCCCAAGGAGCTGCAGCGTGTCAAGAATCTGCGTCGTACGTCGCTGGCCACCGAGTCGGAAGCTCCGTTTTACCGGCTGGGTCAGATTGCGGACGACGTCGACTATCTTGGCCGGCCGCGACCCGCCGAGGAGCGTTTGGCCGCGGTCGACGCGATCACGGCCGAGACGGTGGGGCGGTATCTTGGTGGGTATTCGGTGACTGGCCAGGGTCATCTGGTGAGCGTCGGCCCGAGGGCCTGGCCTGCGTAACTGCGGTGGTGGTGGGGAGTTGCGGAGGCGCGGTGGCCGGCGGGGGGATTCTTTGACCCCTTCTGGGAGGCGGGCGAGGATCGCGATGATGCCTGATGGGATCAAGGTGGTGTGGGTTGGGCTGTTCCTTTTGGTGGCCCCCGGGTTCGCCTGGGCCCAGAGTGGGCCCGCGGATGCGGGGACGGTCAAGGATCCTCTGGCTGCTCGGCAGGAGATCGTTCGCGATCGGATGACGCAGCTTGAGGACCGGATGTACCGGCTTGCGGAGAAGCTCAAGGCGACGGAGCCGGAGCAGGCCAAGCGGCTGGAGGCCGCCCTGCACCGGGCTCGGGAGCAGCTGCTCCGGCGATTGATGGATGAGAGCATCGATCTGCTGGACAAAGGCGAGCTGACCGAAGCGGCCGATCGTCAGGCGGCGGTGCTGGCAGGGCTGGAGGGTTTGATGAAAGCCCTGACCGAAGAAGAGGACGGCCGGGACGAGCGGGCCAAGGCCATCGAGCGGCTCAAGGCGATCGAGGAGCGCATCCTGCAGTTGCTCGACCAGCAGAAGCGGCTCAAGGGGGCAACGGACGGCCAGGGACGTCAGGATGCGCAGGGGGCCAAGGGGCTGGCCGACAAACAGCGCGAGCTGCAGAAGAGGGCGGCGGAACTAGCCGACCGGATGAAGGGTGGGGCCTCGTCACAACCGAGCGATGGCGAGGGGACGACGAAGCCCGCGACCGACCGGTCGAAGGGTGATTCCTCGAAGCGATTGCCGAGCAACGGCAAGGACGAAGGGGGTTCGCAGAAGGGCAAGCCGTCATCGGGCGACCCGAGGCAGGGTGCGCAGGGCAGCCCTTCCGACCCGCAGCCATCTCGGGAATCGCCTTCTTTGGACGGCCAGGGTGGCCAGAACGGGCAGGATCAGGAGCCGGCGCCGGGGGCTGACAGTGTGGAGCAAGCCGGTCAGCACATGGGTGATGCGGCGGACAAGCTGGGCGCGCAGAACAGGGGTGATGCCAGTCAGGACCAGCAGAAGGCCATTGATCAACTCGAGCGGGCCAAGCGCGAGCTAGAGGAATCGCTCGATCAGCTTCGCCGCGAGCAGCAGGAGCAGATGCTGGCCGGTCTGGAGTCGCGGTTCCGGAGCATGCTGATCAAGCAGACGACCATCAAGGAGGGGACGGTTGCCTTGCAGGCGAAAGGTCCGGCCACCTGGGCCCATGCTGACGAGCTCAAGCTGGCAGGGCTGGTCCAGGAGGAGACCGGTCTGGCGGGTGAGGCGGAGGACGCCTTGCGGATTCTCAGGGAGGAAGGCACGACGATCGTGGTGCCGAGGCTGGTCGAGCAGCTCCGCGAGGACATGCTGGAGATTGCCCGGCGGCTGAAGGACAAGAAGACCGACGAGCCGACTCAACAGATGATGGCCGAGATCATCGCCTCGTTGGAGGAGCTGATCGACTCGGTGAAGCAGCTTCGCCAGCAGATTGCCTCGGGGGAGTCACCGTCGGGCGAGCAGGGTCAGGGGGCGGAGTCGCCGCTGCTGCCGGCCTCGGCCGAGCTGAAGCTGCTGCGGTCCTGCCAGGTGCGGGTCAACCGGCAGACGGCGGAGCACGAGAAGCTGGCGAGCGAGGGGACGGATCGCGACCGGCTGATGCGCAGGACCGCGGACCGGCAGCGCCAGGTAGCGGAGATGGCCCGGAAGATGAACGAGAAGGGGGCGGGGCAGTAGTCCACGTCGCTTCGCGACGTGGCAGTGGGAGGTGGGAAGTGCGAAAGGGGCGAGGGGAGCAGGTTGTCGAGAGATGATCACGATGTGGCGTGACAGTCCCACTTGGTTTAGCGGCGCGCTTGTGGCACTGCTGCTGTGCGCGCAGGCATTGGCGGCGGCGGGCTCTGCGCCGGCGTTTCGGGTCGTGGCAACTCGCCCGGCGGCTTCGGCGCCGGCTGGCGAGTTGCGGCCTATTCTGTCACCTGAGGCGGCGCGTCGGGGGGCGGTGGAGTTGATCGATCGGTTTGTTGCCCATGTTCAGGGCTGGCCGGATGTGGAGCCGGCGGCGAAAAAGGCGGTGGCCGAGGGGTGGAAGACGCATCGCGAGGAGAAGGAGCCGCAGGGGTTTCTGACCGCGGCCCTGGCGATCGTGTCGCCGATGTTCAGGACCGCTCTCGATGCGATCGAGAAGGAGGAGTACGCGATTGCCGAGAAGGTACTTGGGCCGCTGATGACGGACAAAGATGGCTACGTCGCGTTGCATGCGACGGCGATGCTGGCCCGAGCCCTGGTGGAGCAGGATCGCACCGACGAGGCCGAGCCGTTGCTGGCCGCGCTTGTCGGGCGCGAAGCCGAACTGATGGAGAAGACGTTCCTGGAGGCGGAAGTGGATTTTCTGGCCGCGTACTGCCAGGTATCCGATCTGCGTTATGAGGAGGCGTTGGCGTCGCTGCAGCGGTTCGAGCTGCAGCATCCGGGCGCAGCGGACAAGTATCGTTTGCCTGCTCGGCAGATGCTGCAGGAATTGAGCGTTCGGCGGCCGGAGGGGCTGGGTGACGTTTCCGACCTGATGACGTACGCGAGCCGGCGGCTGGCGAAGGGTAACGCGGGGCAGCCGGTTCGCGACAAGCAGCAGCGGGCAGTCGAGCTCCTCGACAAACTGATCCAGGACGCCGAGGAGCAGGAGAAGCAGCAGCAACAACAGCAGCGGGCCAAGGGGGGCAAGGGCGGGCAGGGCGGAAAGGCTGAGGGTACTCCGGTGGCCCCGGCCGGCGACTCGATGCTTCCGAGTGGCGAGGGGGGGAAGGGGCCGCTGCATCGCCGGGCGACGGCGCGGCCGGGAGAGCAATGGGGGCAGATGCGTCCGGAAGAGCGGCAGCGCATCCTGCAATCTCTGCGGGAGAGCTTTCCGAGCCGATACCGCCAACTTGTCGAGCAGTACTACCGGCAGCTGGCGAAAGAAGAGTAGCTTGAGCGTCGCTTTTTGCGACGGTCAAGAAGTGAGAAGTGAGAAGTGAGAAATGAGACGGGTATATGGGGACACGCCTCACGGAGAACGAGGTGTGTGCGGCGACGGTTTCTCCTCGGGGGGGCATCGCTGGTTCTGGCGTGTGCTACCGGGCCGACGTTGGCCGCCGGGCCGGCGGTTCAGGTGATTACCGTTGAAGGGAAGACGGTCAGCGGTCGGTGGGTGGGGGCTGGCGGGGACGGCTCGCTGCGGCTGGTCGAGGGCACGCAGGAGTTTTCGCTGAAGGCCGATGACGTGATGGTAGTGACCTGGCCTGGGGCTGGCGGTTCGCGATCGGCGATGCGTGCTGGAGCGGGTTCTCAGCCTTCGACGATGCCGGCCGAGGGGGTCGAACTCGTCATCTACCTCAAGGACGGCAGTCAGTTGCCTGCGCGCATACTGGCAGGTGGTCGCGAGGGGATCGAGGTGGCGGTCGCGTTGGCCGACCGGATGAAGCTGTCGCTGAGCGACCTGGCCGGCGTTCGCTATGTGGGTTCATCGAGCGATGAGGCTGTGCGGGCTTTTGGGAAGGCGCTTGACCGACCGGATGCCTCGCAAGACGCGCTTTTCATCATGGGGGCCAACAACAAGATGCAGACTCTGCGCGGCACGCTGGAGTCGCTTGACGCGAAGGGTGGCTCGTTTCGCTGGCGTGACAGGAGTGTGGCGTTCGCTGCCCAGAAGGCTTGTGGTCTGGTGATGGCCGCGGGGGTGGGTGGTGGGCCCGCAGCCCCGGCCAGGTGTATGCTGGACGACGGGTCGATTCTCTGCGGGCGAATCACGGGTGGTGACGTGGAGACGATCCGGCTGGTCATGGGCGGCAACAAGGCGGTGGTCGTGCCGGTTTCGCGGCTGATGGAGATCGGGTTTCGCGGGGGCCGCCTCGTGTTTTTGAGCGACATGGAGCCGGCGGGGTACGCGTTCGAGCCGTTCGGCGTGACCCGCTGGCCGTATCGCTACAACCGCTCGGTGGCCAACCGTGAGCTTCGGATTGGCGGTCGGCGCTTTCTTCGCGGCATCGGCATGCACTCACAGGCCGTGCTGAGCTACGAGCTGAAGACGGGCTATGATCAGTTGGCGGCCACGATCGGGATCGACGACGGTGCCCGGCCGCTGGGCAACGCCATTTTCAGCGTTCTGGCCGACGGCAAGGAGGTCTACCGCAGCGAGCCGGTGACCGGCCGCGACAAAGCGATGGACATACTCGTTCCCATCAAGGGGGCCAAGCGGTTGGAGCTGAAGGTGGATTTTGGCGAGGAGCAGGACATCGGCGACCATGCCGACTGGTGCGACGCGCGGTTGATCAAGTGATCGGCCTGGGGGACCGGTTTCGGGTTGCGGCGTTCCTCGCGGCGAACCGTACAGGAGAGGGATGGGGTACCATTCAGTCGGATGCCAGGTTGGCAGTGGGCGGTTGGTTCTCCGAGTTCCCGCGGCCGCCCTGGGCAGGGGCCGGCATCCGAGGCGTGGGGCGACGTGCAAACAGGAACAGGAGCGCCCATCCGTAGAGCGACTGCAGACTGAGCACGAGGACGTAGAACCGCGGGGGTTGCTCCTCGAGGCCGCCGCGGGCGGGGTTGACCAGTTGGCGTATAGCCACGTAGGTCCCGACGGTACTGACGAGGATGACGAGCGCGGCCAGGAGGTGCAGCGGCCTGGTCTGCCTCGTGGCCAGCGAGAGAATCGCAGCGCATGTCAACAGGACGGCCACGGCCATCATGCTCCATCGCCAGATGTAGGTTGTGGTCTCCACGGCTTCGCTCTGACGGGCGAGGGATTCGTGGAAGAGCGGCTTGGCTGGAGCGGGTGTGGTCTGTTTCTGTCCGGGCAGTGGAAAAGGCAGGGCGGTCTCGTTGCCCGAGTCGGGTGAGAGACTGGTTCCGAACATGACCGTGCCCATGAGGCGGGCGAGGTTGCTGTGGTTGACGTGGTCGGCCGCACCCTTGGCTGCCAGGGCCCACAAGGCGGCCACCGCCAGTGTGACCAGTGGGCAGATCCAGTCGCGAGAGCGGGCGAAAGGCCGGCCCGGGGGTGGATGGGGCGTAGGCGAGACGCCTGGGCCGCACCATGGTCTTGGGGACGTTCCGTCGAGTTCGGGGCACGAATGGGGTCCGTGGGTCATCAGGCCGATTCCGTGGGCGCGGTCATGGTTGCCGGGTCGAGCAGCTTGCTCAACTGTTCGGGCGGCAAGACTCCTTTGGCCAGGGCCACCTGCCGGACCGTCTGGCCGGTAGCCGAGGCTTCCTTGGCGATGGCCGCCGCCTGGTCGTAGCCGATGGCCGGGGCGAGGCTCGTGCACATCGCCAGCGACTGTTCGATCATCTGCTCGCAGCGCTGCTGGTTGGCTTCGAGTCCGGCCACGCATCGTTCGGTGAACACCTTCGATGCGTTGGCCAGCAGGCGGATCGACTCCATCAGGTTGCGGGCGATGAGCGGCATCATCACGTTCAACTGAAACACGCTGTCCCGGGCGCCCAGTGTAACCGCCAAGTCGTTGCCCATCACCTGGGTGCAGACCTGAATCAGCATTTCGCTCATGACCGGGTTGACCTTTCCGGGCATGATGCTTGATCCCGGCTGGGTGCTGGGGATGCGGATCTCGGCCAGCCCGCACCGCGGTCCGCTGGCCAGCCAGCGGATGTCGTTGGCGATCTTGGTCAGGGCGACGGCCACCGCTCGAAGCTCGCCGCTGGCGCTGCAGACGGCGTCCTTGGTTGCCTGGGCCTCGAAGTGGTTCTCCGCCTCGGTGAACGGAATGCCGGTCAGTTTGGTCAGCTTGGCGGCCATCCGCTTGCCGAACTCCGGGTGGGTATTGATACCCGTGCCGACGGCCGTACCGCCGATGGGTAGTGGGCCCAGGGCCGTCGTTGCCCGCATCAGACGTTCCTGGCTCAGTTTCACCTGGGCGGCCCAGCCGCTGATTTCCTGGCCGAGCCGGATCGGTGTGGCGTCCTGCAAGTGGGTTCGCCCGATCTTGAGGACGTTCCAGTAGTGGTTGGCCTTCTCGGTCAGGCGTTTTCGCAGGGCGTCAAGGGCGGGCAAGAGGTCGACGGTCAGACCTTCGGCCGCTGCGACATGGATGGCCGTGGGGATGACGTCGTTGCTCGACTGGCCCATGTTGACGTGGTTGTTGGGGTGGACCGGCTCGCGCGAGCCGACCTTGCCGCCGGCCAGCTGGATCGCCCGGTTGCTGATGACCTCGTTGGCGTTCATGTTCGTGCTGGTGCCGGAACCGGTCTGGAAGATGTCGAGCACGAAATGGTCATCGAGCTTGCCCTCGATGATTTCTTTGGCGGCCGCAGTGATCCACCCGGCTCGGCGTTCGTCCAGCAGGCCGAGTTCGCGATTGACGTGTGCGGCGGCCGACTTGATCAGTCCCATGGCCCGGATGAACCGCCGGTCGAACCGATACCCGCTGATCGGGAAGTTCTGGACGGCTCGCTGGGTTTGGGCTCCCCAGAGTGCCCAGTCGGGTACTTCCATGTGTCCCATGCTGTCCGATTCGATTCGTGTTCCGCCAGTCGACATGGCCGTGCACCTCATCCCAAGTCCCGATGGCTCGGTTCTTGGGTCTCATGGTCCATCGCGCCTTCGTGTCGAGGGTCTATTCTGGCCCAACAGCTGCAAGTGGTCCAGGCAGGGAGCGGATGGGTGCGAATCGAGTGATGAGCGTTTGCGGGCATCACCGCCGTCCGGCAGTGACGCTGGCATGCCGAGTGGCCTTTCTGGCCAGGTGGTGGCTCGATCTGGTCGGAGATTATCAGACGGTGATGGATGGAGGAGTGGAAAGCCGGTGTTGTTTGGGTGTGGGGCCGCATGCCGGCGGTCCCCGCCCGGGTGGCGTTGGGGAGGTGGGGTGGCGGGGAGATTTCCTCAGGGAGCACGAATTATGCTGGAGCTTGATTTTGCATGGTGTTTTGCGGTATTCTGGAGAAGGTGCATACCTGGGCCGTGTTGCGGTTGCCGCTTTGGATTGTCTTCTTACTGAATCTGGGGTTGGTGCGCCCGGCCTGGTGGGCGGCTGAGGGGGGTGAGGGCTTGGTCGCGGATGGAGGGATCGGGAAGGAGTCGGTCATGGGATGGAAGCTGAGCGTCTTGAGGGGGGTGGGGGCGGCGCTGGTTCTGGCGAGCGGTGTCTGCCCCGTAGTTGGCCAGACCTGCGAGGGTTGGCGCAAGCCTCTGCCGGACCCGCGGGCGTCGCTGGCCATGGTCTACGACAGTGGTCGGCAAGTCACGGTCATGTTTGGGGGCCAGCTTGGTTTCTCATCCGGGGAGACGTGGGAGTGGAGTGGCTCGGCGTGGTCCTTGCGTTCCATGTCCGGCCCGTCGGCCCGGTACGGCCATGGGTTGGCCTACGATGCGGCTCGCGGGGTGACGGTTCTTTTTGGGGGCACGGCAGGCAGTTCGACCTCGTACAGTGACGAGACCTGGGAATGGGACGGCACGAGCTGGGCCCAGCGGAATCCCGCCCACAAGCCCCCCGCTCTGACCGGCCATGCCATGGTCTACGACGCCACCCGGGGTGTGGTCGTGCTGTTCGGAGGGTGGAAGACCGGCGGTTACACGAGCGACACATGGACATGGGACGGCACGGATTGGACGCTGCTGGATCCGGCGTTCCGGCCGTCGCCGCGGTACAAGCACGCGATGGCCTACGACAGTGATCGGCAGGTGACCACGCTCTTCGGCGGGTGGGGCAGTGGCGGGGCGGTCCGCGAGACGTGGGAGTGGGACGGGACGGTGTGGACCCAGCGTAGTCCGGCGGCCAGTCCGTCGCAGCGTGAAGGGCCCGCGATGGTGTACGACAGCGATCGGCGGGTGACCACGCTGTACGGCGGCAAGACCAGCCCCTACACGAGCGAGACCTGGGAATGGGACGGCACATCGTGGGAGAAGCGCACGCCGGTGGCGAGCCCTTCCGCGCGATCGGATCATGGCATGGTCTATGACGTTGCCCGGCGGGTGACGGTCTTGTTCGGAGGAGCCCTGCACTCGGGCGGCGCCGGTGGTGACACGTGGCAGTGGAACGGTGGCGACTGGATGCAGATCGCTACGAGCGGTCCCTCGCCGCGCAGGGCGCACGCCATGGCGTACGACAGCGACCGCGAGGTGGTTGTTCTATTCGGCGGCACCTACGGCGGGGCGGAGACGTGGGAGTACGATGGGGCTCTATGGACGCTCAAGGCGACGACCGGTCCTTCCTCTCGTTACGGCCATGCGATGGCGTACGACAGTGAGCGCCAGGTGGTTGTTCTATTTGGTGGCAGCTATGGCGGGGCGGAGACGTGGGAGTGGGATGGTGTCGCCTGGGTGAACAAGACTGCGGCCGGACCCTCGTCGCGTACAGGCCATGCGATGGTGTACGACTCTCGCCGCCGTGTCGTGGTTCTGTTCGGCGGGTCCACCGGGGTGTCCAGCAACGAGACCTGGGAGTGGGACGGGGCGGTGTGGACGCAGCGGACGCCGAGCAACAGTCCGTCGCCGCGACATCTGCATGCCATGGTCTATGACTGCGACCGTGGTGTCACCGTTCTGTTCGGCGGCTACCACTACAGCAGCTACTCCACGTATTACCGGGACACCTGGGAGTGGGATGGGGTGGACTGGACCCGGCGCAGTGCGGGGGTCAGGGGCGAGCCGGCCGCACGGCTGGATCACGCCATGGTCTATGACCGCCACGGGCGGAGGACGGTGCTCTTTGGCGGCCGCATCGCCACCTACACCTACCAGAACGACGCCTGGTGGTGGAACGGGGAGAGCTGGGCGCTGATGCGGTTCACCGGGGCAGTGCCGCGGGCTCGTGGATCGCATGCGATGGCGTATGACAGCGCCCGAGGAGCGATCGTGCTTTTCGGGGGGGACACATACAACGGTTACTCGGTGATCAGCAATGGCGAGACCTGGGAGTGGTGTTTCGGGTTGACGCGGCCGGTGCCGGCTCACGTGATCGTCACCACGCCGTTCTTGTTGTTGTCACCCGGCGTTCCCAGCAGGCAGCTGGAGGTTGAGATTCGCGGCCCGGCGGGCGAGCTGCTGCCGACCGGCGACTATTGCCTGGAGTACTACGGCCTGAGTGCAAGCACAGGCACCGTGGATGCGGCCGGTGTGGTCACGGCGACACCGTCGGCGATCGCGTCCGGGAGCTCGAGCTGGGTCGAGGTCTTGGCGGACGGCGTCCTTGCCGACAACCAGGCGCTCATTCGCTGCGTCGATGCGGACCTGGGTGTGGAGCACGAGGCTTTTCGGGGCGATCGGATCGCGTTTTACGCTCCGGGGCTGATCCAGGGCTTTGACCTCGCGAAGCTTGCCGCGGACTACGATCAGGTTGCGGCCACGGATATCGCCTACCGGGCGCAGCGTGATCTGATCGGGTCGCTGCCCTATCGCGGCGGTCTGCACTACTTTGTGTGCGACGTGACCAACGACGATAGCACTGCGGTGTGCGGTCTTGCGGGCACGAATCCGATCCGGCTGGGATGGTCGTTTGTCAGCCCTGATCCGAAGAGCTGCTACATCGTCGCCGATCCGGTTCGTCCTGTTCCGCAATGGGGGATCATCTTTCACGAGCTGGGGCACAATTTCATTCTCGCCTCCGGCCCGCTGTACCAGTTCATCACCACCCCGGGCAGTATGCTGGACTTCACCTACAGCGAAGGGCTTGCGACCTTGTGTGGGATGTGGACTCGCCACTGCCTGGCGGCATGTCCCTCCGCGGTCGGATCGTTGGGGCGGGGGAGCATTGACACCGATTTCGACAATGCCAGGGCCTCCTACCAGCGGCAACTGGTGGAGTATAAGAATGCCGGCAAGAACTACCGGAGCCTGACGCCGGACCTCATGGATGGCATTTTCTATGAGGTATACGAGGCCTACGGCCCGAAGGCGTGGTTCGATCTGTTGAGCACGTTCCAGCCGGCGTGGGAGGGGTTGCCGGTGACCATCAATGACGAAGCGAAGCAGGCCACGTGGATCGTCGCGGCGTTCAGCGCTTCGGCCGGGCAGGACCTGCGCGATCATTTCTCCTCGGAATACGGCTTTCCGATTGACAACACGGCTTGGCCGTCGATGTTGGCCGCGGCGCAGGCCCGGATTGCCGCCCGGCCGTGGCGGCCGCCGTTCTCGCCGGACTTCGACTGTGACGGTGACGTGGACGGTGACGATTTCGTGGTTTTCAGGGGATGTTGGACCGGGCCGGCGATGGGTCCGTCCGTCCCCGGCTGTAAGCGCGCGGACTTGGACGGGGATCTGGACATCGACCAATCCGACTACGGCATCTTCCAGCGCTGTTACAGCGGTGCAGGGCCGGTCGTTGCGGGCTGTGCGAACTGACGGTTGCGATCTCGCCCGGCCGCTCAGCCGGGGTCTTTGCGTCTGGTGGTCGTGCTCTCGGCGTCCAGCACTTCCATGAGTGTGTTCCCGCAGCAGCCTGACGGCGGCTTGATTTGGAGGATGTTGCAGACGGTGGGGGCCAGGTCGGCGGGGCTGACCCGCCGGTTGACTCGTTTTGCGGGGATGCCTGGGCCGGCGACCATGATGGGCACGTAGGTGTCGTAGGCATGTGGGCCGCCGTGCATGGCCGCACCGTACTCGGGACCTGGGTAGAGGAACCAGAACGGGGCGGGGGCGATCAGTACGTTTCCGGTCCGAGTGGGATGGGAGGAGTTGAGGAGTCTCCGTCCGAGCTCGTTGTCGGGCACAGCGCCGGCCAGCAGGTCGGTTGGAGTCGCCGCGGAGGCGAAGCCGGGGATTCGCATCACCCGATCGGCCACGGTACGTTGCACCTGGGGCACGCTGCGCTTCAGTTGGCCGATGGTCTTCAGGTCGAGGTACAAGCTGGGATTCCAGAACCAGGTGACCAGGTCGTGATTGATCTTGTACTCGGCCTTGAGGTGGTCGTTGAGCTGCTTGATGAATTCGGCAGGGTTGTGACGACCGGCAGGAAGGCCCGATGCCCGAGCGCACTCGGGGACGTCGTCCATGCCGTGGTCGGCGGCGAGCAGGATGGCGCCACGGTCCTTGGTTGAGGCGCTGAACACGCGTGATCGGCCGCCGGAGGCCAGGATCAGTTCGTCCCCGACGGTGCTGGAGGTCAGGCTGAGGGGCGAGAATCCTGTTCCTGGGGCGGCCTGCTGGCCGATCAACGGGTGTTCGTCGTCCTGCACGGAGTCGGTGTTGCGGCCGAGGGTGGTGTCGTACCAGTCGTTTCCGACGGTTCCGTGATCCGCGGGCATTCCGCCAGTGAAGAGGGTGGCGTGTCCGAGACAAGGCCCAACCACCGTTCTCGACAAATACACCTGGGGCTCACACGCGGCTAACATTCGAAGACGATTATCGACCTAACATGGGGTAACGCGTGCGACCCGGTGGGGCGGTCGGGCGGCTGCTTCCTGGTCGCCGCGTCACGGGTGGCCGGAACGCGGTGCCCCGCGCCGTTCGGGGGTGATCGTGTGGTGTTCGCCTTCCGGCCGGTACGAGAAAGTGAGGATCCGATGTCCTACCATCTTTACTTCTGGAAAGAAGTATTTCCATCCGGGCTGGAGCCGGGCGTTCTCTGTGACCTGGTCTGCGAGCACGAGGAGCCGGAAGGCATGGCCCGCCTCTCCGTATCGCGCCTCAAGACCCTGTTCAACGAGGCCTTTCCGGGGATCCAGGATCACGGTCCCCAGCTGGTCTGGGAGGAAGGCGACGATGGCTTCGAAGTGGCCTGGCCTTTCGTCCCGACGTCGACCGAGACCTTTGCTTTTTCGGTGAATTGTGCCGACGGCTTGCTCAGGGACCGTGGAGCCGTGGACCGGATCATTGCCATCGCCGGCCGGCTGGGGTGTGCCCTCTATGACCCACAGGTTGAACGGCAGTATATCCTGGCGGACGCTCTTGAAGCGAGGGCCGCGACCTACAGCACGGTGTGATGCGGCATTCATCGGCCGGCCCGGCACCGCCCAAGCCGCGCGGGGCAGTCCGCGGATCGACACCTGGGCGGGCCACATCCGGGCGGGTTCATCGAGCGGCCAGGTTCAGCCCTGCTCCTGAATTCGCGGAGCACCCTTGGTGCGGCCCATCCAGGATAGATTCTCGAGCGTGCCGAAGGCGTCCCTGAAGATCCGGTAGTACATGAGCTCTTCCTTGCTGTTGAGCACCCAGCCGTTGTGTAGGTTCCGCTGGCGTCTGAATTCCTGATTGGAGATGTGCTGGTCGGCGTAGTCTGACAGGAGGTCGCCGACGCCGGCGCCTTGCCAGAACTTGGCCTTGGGTCTATTGAGGACGGCCGGGGGCAGCAGGTCCGTCATCGCCCGGCGCAGGATCCACTTCTCGACGCCGTCGCGGATCTTGAACTCGACGGGGATGCGCATAGCGTAATCGACGAGGGTCGGGTTGACGAAAGGAACGTGGACCACGAGCCCGTGGGCGGCGGCCGAGCGATCGACCCGCTGCAGGGCCGTGTTGTGCAGCCGCCCGATGATATCCACGAGTTCTTGGGCGAGATGGCGGCTCTCCAGGCTTCTGAGATAGTCGTAGCCAGCGAACAGCTCATCGCCTCCTTCGCCTGAGAAAGTATCGGGAGCGAGCTCGGCCATGCGTTGTGCAACGAGGTAGTTGATGATGCTGGAGCGTACGAGCAGGGCGTCAAACGACTCCAGGTGATAGATGACGGTTGGGAGGGCGTGGAGCATTTCCGGAAGACTGATCACGACCTCGTTGTGGTCCGACCGAATGAAGTCCGCGACCTGTCGGGCGAAATCCAGGTCGGGTGATCCTGCCACGCCGCCGGCGACGGTGTACAGCCTGCGCACGTGTGGTCGGACCAGGGCGGCGATGGCGCTGGAGTCGAGTCCGCCGGACAGCCACGCGCCCATGGTGTGTTGATGAATGCGACTTCTGACCACGCCGTCCAGGCAGGCCCACAAGGTGCGGGCGACATCTTCGGGCCGTTCGGTGATGGTTTCCCTGACCTGGAGCTCATCGCCTCGGGTCAAGTGCTGGCCGTCATACTGACAACCGGGCGGAAGCTCGTTCACATCGCTGGTGGTCTCCAGCAGGCCCTTGATCTCCGAGGCGAAGCACAGCGAGCCGTCCGGGTGGTGTCCATAGTAGAGCGGGACGGCTCCGATGGCGTCGCGTGAGAGCGTCAGGGTGCCGTCGTTCGCGCGGGCTTGCGCGAACTGCCCGTTGCCGACGGAATCGCAGGCGACGTGGTGCTCCCGGAGGATCGGGCTGCGAGCGCCGACCGGCCACACGGCGCCGAGCGTTGTGCCCTTCATTTCGACCACTTCATGTCCGGCCCGGCCACGATGGGCCATTCGGTTCAGCATCCGCCTGACGGATTCACCCTTGCCGGAGCCTACGATTCCCGCAATACCAGCCATAGATACGGTCTCCTAGGGGGTGCGTTGAGCCGGCAGTCTCAGATCATCGAGAACCATCTCCATCCGGGTGGCGGCAGGGAGGGGGTTGCCCTGTGGATCGACGACCTTGACGGACCCGCGTATCAGCCGGGTTGGCCAGCGGATGGCGCGTTGGAACTCTTCCCGGCATTCCCACAGGTAGGGAACGGCGAGGAAGCCGCCTGCGAGGATGCGATACAGCCCCTCTGGAGAGCACGGTGACGGTACACAGGTCTCGATAGCCGCGAGGACGGCTCGGGCATCCTGCAGCAGCTCGTGGGTTCGCTGGGCGACTTCCGGATGCCCGGTCATGTCGTCCACATCGCCCTTGGCTCGCAATCGCCGGTACTCGGCCAGGGCATGGCGAGTGATCTGGATGCTCTGGTCGACCACAGGGGGATCGGCCAGGTGTGAGGCTTCGGAGTAGCTCACCACATGGATGACTGGGGGGCTGTCCGGATTCTGAGGCTCGATGTCATCCATGAGGGCGGTGACGGCCGCCAGTTGAGCCTTCGCCTTGGCCAGGTCGGGGGAGAAGTAATCCAAGCCCGCGCGGGGCTGCAGGATGAGGTGGAAAGAATCGTCCTCCAGTTCGCGAACCAGCTGCAGCATAGCACGCGACTTGGCGAGATCCTGAACGCCCCAAGTGGACCTGGGGGTGTTCAGCATGTTCTGCAGTACGAGGTGGCGAATACCGTGGTGCTTGGCTGCTCTGGCGGCAAGCACCACCGAGACGACAGCGGTGACATCGTCTGCGCCGCGAAAGGCGAAGTGGTGGGGTACATTTGGCTCAAAGGGCTTGCCGACGGACGCCACGTACCTGATGGTCTCGAGATGGTGTTCCAGATTCTCCTGCACCGAGTAGGGGCCTCGGCCGTCCATGCGGCAGAACCACCACAACGAGAGTGCATGCCAGGCCATGTGCAGTGTTTCTTCGTACATCCTGGCCAGCTTGGGAATGTGGGTTGTGCCGGCATAGGTGCGGACGAGCATCGGCCGGGCGGCCTGCCATACCGCCGCGAACTCGGTCGGGGAGTTGATGGGTACTCCGCCCCCATTGGGTTTGCCATTCCAGTCTTCCCCGAATGCGGACTGAGTCAACTGGGAGGTTCCGATCGACAGGATGTCGAGCAAGCCGGATCTCGCCAGCTGGCCGGTCCACTCAAGGAACAGAGAGACGGCCTGGGCCCGGTCGGCCAGATAGGGTCCGACATGGGCTCGCATCAGGGGAGGCAGTTGGCGGGTCGTGGCATGTTCCACGCGTCGGACCAGGGTATCCCGCCGGGTGCCGAATTCTCCACAGCTGCTCCGGTCGACGGGTTGGACCTGCAGGTAGTCGCCCTTCTGGATCAGGTCTCTCCCGAACGACAGTCTCGCTTGGTCATAGCTGGCGCCTTCGGCGAGGTTCCTCGGCATGGTGTCCGGCCTGATGGCGAGCATTGCCAGGGTCTCCATGGGGGTCTCGTCGCCGCGGAAGACGCCGGCGACCTCGGGAACGCGCTGTTGCACCAGCGCGCACGCTTTGGGCAGGCCGGCGAAGTAGACCGCCTTGAGAAAGCCGCCCTGTTCAGCGAGCAGCCTTCGGGCCTTGAGCTGGTGGATCAGTCTCTCGAAGAGGGTGGCTCCCTGGCGTGGATCCAGGCGGTAGCTGAAACCCAGGATAGTGATCCGGTTATCGCGCAGCCATCGCTCGATGGCCGCGAGATGGCGGGGATCTTCGGGCCGGTTGAACGCCTCACAGGTCGGGGCGTCGCCCACGACGACGGTGTAGCCACAATCTCGGAGGATCTGTTCCACCGAGGTGATGCCCAGGGTGTGGGCTTCGATGGCCGGTCGGACCAGACCGAATCGATCAGTCGTTGTAGGTGAATGCGTCTTCATGCGGTCTGGTATCCGTTTTCCACAGTTCTCCTTCGAGCGAATCGCCATCCAACGGGTGCTGGCTGTGGGGTGCGTCGGGCACCGGGGTTGCCGGTTCCGCTCCCACGACCAGGAGACGGATGTCCTTGACCGACATTCCGGCGATTCCCAGTCGTTGTACGGTTCGTCCCTCTGCCCAGTAGTCCACATTGTGCATGACGCAAGCCAGGTGAATGACAGTGCGTATGGTTGGGGTGGGTACGCCGAGCATCTGGCCGATGGAGGCGATGGGTACGAGGCTCATGGGTACATCTTCCGAGATGTAGCGGTGCTGCACGGTGGCGACCGACCGGATGCCGCGGTATCCGGGATTTGCCTGGATCGCATCGAGCAGTGTCTTGCCGGCCGCGTTGTACGCCAGGTAGAGCCACTCGCGGGCGGTGTGGGCCCGGATGCCCAGGGCGCTGGTGACGGCGATCCGTTCCCGGTCAACGGCCTCCAGAACGGAAGCGACGGCCGGTGTCACGCCTCGAACGTAGTACTCGAAGTCACCGTGGGTATCCTCGATTCGGCCCGCGTTCAAGACGGTGATGGCCGGATGGAACACCGCCCCGATGTTGTCGAGGCTGGTTTTCAGGATATTGTCGCCGGGGATGAACTGAGGCAAAGCGCTCCGGATGACCGGCAGGATATCGGCGATCTGATAAGCCGGCAGAGCGGCGACGGGAACTGAGCTCTTGATACCGAACACGTGCACCTGGCCGGGATTGGTGAGTCTCGACGCGTACAGCAACGTCTGGGCCTCGGCCACGTAGGGGCGGGCCTGTGGATTCCTGGCTCGCAGCACTTGGGCCACTTCCAGCGCTCCGCCCGTCCGACCCGGATTGAGCACCAGAATCTGCCCATCCTTGACGTGCGGGGCCACGAGATTGGCGATATTGCGGTGGGCGGTGGCCGGCACGACCACCATGAGCACATCCGCATCTCGTATGGCATCGCCGACACTCGTCGTGACGAGATTGAGGGTGGCAAAGCCGTGGACCTCGCCGGTGACACGGATGCCGCCGGCCGCGCGGATGGGAGCAAGCCGTTCTTCGCTGCGGGTGAAGAGGTTGACCTTGCAGCCCGTCAGGGCCAGGTGCCCGGCCATGGCCAGTCCGCCGGGCCCCGCCCCAATAACGCAGAAGGCCGGCATGCCGTCTGCGGCGACGATCTCACCCAGCGGGTCTTCCTCCTCCGCCAGGCGTTCAATTAGTTGCTCCGGCGACTCGGCGTTGAGCAGCGACTCGACCGCCTTCTGGTCGGAGCAGAGTCGGGCGATGCGACTGAGGACGCGAAGATACAGCCCGCGGGTTTGGGGCGGACCGAGCAGGACGACAACCAGATGGGCTCGGTTTTCCGGGTCGTCGTCCCATTGTACGCCCTCACGGCAGGTAGCCATGGCGAAGAGGAGCTGTTTGCAGGCGCTCGTGGTCGCGTGAGGCACGGCCACACGATAGGGGCCCAGCGGCAGAAGGACGGCCCCGGCCCGATCCCTCGCGCGGATGTCGCGGAGGGCCAGTTCGACATCGACCCCGCGGGCCTCACCAAGGGCGGAGACAAGCCGATTGAGGGCGGCTTCCTTGCCCGTCACGGAGATGCCCGTGAGGACGCAACGAGAGTCCAGGAGTTGGGAGATACGCATGTGCTTCTCCTTGTTTCGCGGATTCGCCGGTCACCGGTTCGCGGCGATGGCTACGCCGGCGCGGCCGCGGCCTTGTCGAGGTAGGGGTGTTCGAGACCTTTACCCGCGAAGGGGTCCGAGCGCCCCAGGCAGGACTCGCAGAACCTCGCCCTGACTCGAATGCCCCCGGCCGTCGCACGAGTCGCAGGGCTCCAGGCCGTTGCGACAGCGGATGCACGGCTGGCGAGCGTACGAAGCGATGACTCGCAGCGTCGCTTGCGGCCCGATCGTATGCCCGAGCCATCCGAGCAGTTACGCGTCCGTCGGATGCGGGCCGGAGGTCAGGCCGGCGCTGAACAGGGAGAGTGCTTTGGTTTCCCCCAGGGGCTTCAGAAGGGCGGCGATATCCTGCATGGTATTCTGCAGGCGGCCGTCCGGCGGGTTGGCCCGTGAAGGACCACATCAGCATCCCTTCCCGGGCTCAGCCCGATCAGGCACAGGCCTCTCTCGACAACATCGCCGCGGCTTCGGGCTGGAACAGGAGTCGCTCGATCCGCATTCGTCTCGTCCCGGCCGGCGCGTGCACCCGAATCGTATCGCCGACCTTGCGTCCGAGCATCGCGGCCCCGATTGGCGATACGACGGAGATTCTGCCCTCGAGGATGTCCGCGTTCTCGGGGAAGACCATCACATACTGTGTTTCCTCGCCCGAAGCCAGGTCGCGGAGCAGCACCTGCGAGTGCATGGTGACGATGTCGGCAGGCATCCGCTCCGGCAGGACGACGACCGCCCGATCGAGTTCTTCGCGCAGGGCATTCAAATAAGTGATGTCTTCCTGGTACCGGGCCCGGGCGACGCGCACGTACTCCGACAGGCGGGCCATGTCCTCCACGGTAATGTAGATGCTTCTGGCTTTCATGACATCAGCCTCCTTGATCGCTTCCGGCGGCACATTTCACGCCTCACGTCCCGCCGCGGCGGTGGCCGGTCGCGACAACTCCCGCCGCCCGGGCGTTTTCGCTCCGGTTGGCTGGCCAACGACCACCACCGAGTTCCACCCGCCCAGCGGTCCCCGTTCCACGCCGAAGGCCGCAAAGTCGAGGTATCGCTCGCCATCGGCCAGGTACTGAAACTGATACGCTCCCGGCCCGAGGCGCAACCGGCGGCTCCACCATCCATCGCCTCTCTTGCGCATGGCCGCTTCCGATCGGCGCCAGCCGTTGAAGTCGCCGACGAGGCAGACCCGCTGGGCGTTGGGCCGGAAGAAGCGGAACTCGACGTCTCCGTTTGGATAGTGAGTGACCATGGTCGGCCTCAATTCATACTCGCTGGCGCCGTCCTGATGCCGTACCTGGACCCGTGGTGCTGTTGCGACGTCAGGTCGCGCAGTCCCTCAAGCAAGCCCTCCGAGAAGATGAGCCGGTCAGTCGCATTCGGCAACCAGGGTTTGAGGTTCTCGGGATTTGCGCAGAATGCCATCAAGTCCTTCACGCGGCCGGTGCCCGGTTGCCCCAGTATCAGCTGCAGCAGGTGGCATGCGGCGTTGTGCAGAATCCGGCCCTCTCCGCATCGCCGGCGGAAGTATCGAACAACCCGATCCGTCTCGGTTGTCATAGAGCACCTCCCGGAAGTCGTATCCTGGGCGGAGGCCCAGGATACAGGCAGACCCTGTTCTGCCGACTCTGGTTCTCGTTCAGTTTCTGTGGCTGAACACCCGTGACGCGCCTCGCAGCCGGAACGGTTCGTCGTTGCCTCGCAGGGTTGCACGTCTTCGCACTTCCCAGCGGCGACGCAGCTCGCGAGCCACGGCCCGTCCGGCCCGGTCCGCGGCCCGATCGATGGCGACCAAGTGGTCTACATCGCAGTCCTCGATCATGATCGTGCCGGTCGGGGACAGGTGGACCATGATCCGGCAGGATCGATCTGCGCCGCCCCGATCGCCGTTGATGTCGGCCAACCGGACGACGACCTCGCGGACGCGGGTCGAGAACCGCGACATGGCGAACTGCAGCCGCCGCCGGATATGCTCCTTCAAGGAGCGATCGAGGTCGACGCCCTGCCCGTGGATCGTGATGCGCATTCTCGTCTCCTTCCTGTATGACGGCATTGAGATCGTCCGCCACAGATATATACGCTTGGTTGCTCCATTTGGATTCTTAGAATCTCGCTCATTGACACATCGGAAAAATCGAACTATGATCCGGTGATGGACTGGCTCAACTACCATCACCTTTACTACTTCTGGACTGTGGCGAGAGCAGGCTCGATTGCCGCAGCGTCCCAGGAGCTGCTGCTCGCTCCGCCGACGATCTCGGCCCAGATCCACGAGCTTGAGCGTTCGCTGGGCGAGAAGCTGTTCGACCGTGTCGGGCGCAGTCTGGCGCTGACGGAAATGGGGCGGGTGGTCCTCCGATACGGGGATGAGATTTTCTCGCTTGGCCGCGAGATGGTGGACACGCTCAAGGGTCGCTCCGTCGGGGTCTCCATCCAGGTGAACGTGGGGATCAACGACGCGATCCCGAAACTTGTCGCATACCGGCTTTTGTCGCCGGTGATTCACCTGCCGGAACCGAGCCGGATCTCGTGCGTCGATGGGTCACCCGCCCAGTTGCTGCCTGCTCTTGCGGTCCACGATCTGGACCTTATCCTGTCCGACGCGCCGGTGGGCCCGCACATCAGAGTTCGGGCTTACAGTCACCTGCTCGGCGAGTGCGGCGTCACCCTCTTCGCCTCGCCCAAAGACTCTCAGCGGATGCGCAAGGGCTTCCCGCGATCCCTGCACGGCGCGCCGGCGCTGCTCCCGGCGCCCGGCGGTGCCTTGCGGGCCGCGATCGACCGGTGGCTCGAGGCGGTCGACGTGACGCCCAAGGTCATCGGGGAGTTCGAGGATATCGCCCTGCTGAGCACCTTCGGCGAGCATGGCGAGGGGTTCTTCGCGGGCTACGATGTGGTGGAATCGGACATTATGCGGAGGTTCCGTGTCGAGCCGATCGGGGCGATCGAAAGCCATCGGGAACGCTTTTTCGCGATCACGGTTGAACGTCGGATCAGGCACCCGGCCGTGGCCGCCATCATGAAGGCGGCTCGAAGCCAGCTCTTCAAGTGACGGCCGAACACAGAACCGAGGTGCCGTTCGGAGCCCATTTCATGGTTGGTGGCAGAGGTAGTCTGACATTGGCCGCCAACCGCAGAATTGGGTGAACCACTTCTCGTGCGGCACGAGGCCGCGGATCGATTCCCCCCCCCGTCAGCACTCAGAGACGATGAGCGATCATCCCCTTGGCAGGCCCGGCTCGCTGCGGTAAAAGGGGATCCGGCGGGCCTCGATCGGCGGGCGATCCGGCCAGGCCGGCCCTTGGGGACAGCGTCATGGACCGCAGTCGACTCAAGATCCGCCCGATCATCGGACTGGAGATTCACGTTCAGCTTGCCACCAAGAGCAAGCTGTTCTGTTCGTGTCCGGTTGAGTTCGGGGCGGAGCCCAACAGCAATGTGTGTCCCGTCTGCCTGGGCATGCCCGGTGTGCTCCCGGTGATGAACCGCCAGGCGTTCGAGTTCTCGGTGCGCACGGCCGTTGCCTTGCACTGTGAGATTGCCGCTTTCACCAAGTGGGACCGCAAGAGCTACTATTACCCTGATCTGCCCAAGAACTACCAGATCAGCCAATACGATCTGCCGCTGAGCTTCGATGGTGCGTTTGACGTGCCTGCCGGGGTCGGCGGTGGGACTCGCCGGGTGGGCATCATCCGGGCTCACCTGGAGGAGGACGCGGGCAAGAACCTGCACGAGCACCCCGGCATCACCCGGGTTGATCTCAATCGCACCGGGACCCCGCTGCTCGAGATCGTGACCGAGCCTGATCTGTCGTCGGCCGACGAGGCCTACAACTTCTGCGTAGAACTGCAGCGGCTGGTCACCTACCTCGGGGTGAGCGAAGGGAACATGCAGAAGGGCCAGATGCGCTTCGAGCCGAACGTCAACGTGGCCATCGAGCATGATGGGCAGGAGTATCGCACGCCGATCAGCGAGGTGAAGAACCTCAACAGCTTCCGAGCGGTTCGTGGAGCCATCGCTCACGAGATCGAGCGGCAGGTGAACGACTGGATGGCGGATCGCGATTACGTCATCGGCAAGCGTCCGAAGGAGAACCGCGGCTGGGACGACGTCCGAGGTATCACCGAGTTCCAGCGCAGCAAGGAAGAGGCCCACGACTACCGCTACTTTCCCGATCCCGATCTGGTTCCGGTCGAGATCAGCGACGAGTGTCTGGAGCGGATTCGGGCGTCGGTGGGCGAGTTGCCCCTGGAGCGCGAAGCCCGGATGCAGGCGGACTACGGTCTCAGCCAGGCCGATGCCGCGACCATTCTGCGTGACCGGGCGACGGTGGATCTGTTCGAGGAGGCGGCGGGGTTTGGCCATGCGCCGACGCTTGGCAAGCAGTTCATCAGCTTCTGGTTGGCCCAGGCCAATGCCCGAGGCTGCAGGATTGCCCAGTTGGGCATTGACGCCGGGCGGCTGGGCGAGCTCTCGCGAATCACCGCCGACGGGGTCATCAATGCCACTGCTGCCCAGGCGGTGGCCGAGAAGATGCTCGACTCGGGGGACTCCCCGACTGCGATCGCGGAGCGCGATGGGCTGGTCCAGGTTCGTGACCAGGGAGCCATGGCCGGCTGGGTGACGCAGGCCTTCGAGGCCAACGCCAAGGCGGTCCAGGACGCCCTGGCCAATCCCAAGAAGAAGGCCCAGGCGCGCGGTTTTCTGCTCGGCCAGGTGATGAAGATATCGGGCGGCCAGGCCGACCCGAAGATGGTCGGCAGGCTGATTGACGAGAAGCTCTCCGGCCTCGGCGGGTCCTGAACAGGTTATAACCTCCTTTTTCCATCCTAACGGCGGCCGATTTGCCGTGCTTGCGTCGCGACACGTGAACACAAGCCCTTGGTGCGACAGGAAATACAACTTCTTGTACCTGGAAATCCCGGAAATCGCTGGCGGGCCGAGACAAGGCACCTAGAATCGCCTGTTCGGGGCCGGCATCGATCTTTCACACCCGCACGGCGGGCGAGGCCGGTGTGATTCTCAGGAGACTTTTGTAAAAAAGGAGAGATCAGAATGTATGGCAAATCGGGGATGTTGTGCGCGCTCAGCGCGCTCGTTGTACTCGGCCCGGTCCTCATGGCCGACGCCGATACCATCTTCAACAACTTCGGGCCGGATGATGCTTTCTCAGTGGGTGGCCGGCTGCTCCAGGGCGAGACTTTCGGCACGATCGGCAACGTTGACCAGGCGATTTCCTTCACTGTCGGGCCGAGCAGCTACCTGTTGACCCAGATTGTGCTCGGTGTCGGCGTAGCCGGGCCACCGAATACCGGCACTGGCCCCCTCGATGTCGTCATCGCCTCCGACGCGGCCGGCCTGCCGGGTGGTGCCCTCCAGACCTCGGCCCTCAACGTCAACGTCACCGGCCAGCAGGTGCTGCACGCGCCCTTCCCCGGCACGCTGCAACTCGACGCCAACACCACGTACTGGGTGATCGCCGATGCGAAGGGGAACTTCGACGGCGGCTGGGGCTTTAACAGTACCGGCGACATTGGTCCCACGGCCGGCCGCAGCGACAATGGTCCGTGGAACTATCGCCCAGCTGACGAGCGGATGGCCACCCGGGTCGAAGGAAGAGTGGTTCCCGAGCCGGCCTCGCTCGCCTTCCTGGGCATTGGCGGGCTCGGCCTGATTGGCTTCCGGAATCGTCGCCGGGTGAGTTGATCTTGATGGCTGGTTTGGGCCGGCCGGAGGGGCCCGGATACCCGGGCGTGATGACCCGAGGGCAGGTTTCGGACCTGCCCTTGGGCTTCCGGGGACCGGCGCGCTCTTTTTGGGAGTATCGTGGCTGTCTTGCGACTCGTTACGCGCGAGGCGCCCATGGGGCATGCCCCAGCGACACCGTTGTTTCAGCCGTCACGCGAGAACCCGCTCCTGGCCGTTTTCGCGGCGGGTCGAATCTGCGGCCGACACCAAGTAAAACGCATCGCCAGGGCCGTTGTCTACAGCTTGACGAGTATTTCGCTTCAGGAATCGGCTGCCGGTCTGGCCACGTCGTCGCCTGGGTGTTTGCAGGCTTGCCGTTCGCTTCGGATTCTGGCATGATGGGAACGGGAGTCGAAGTGGAGACGGGGTGGGGACGGAGCGTGGCATTCTCGGCCCGCAAGCACGCCGCGGCTCGCGATCTGGTCGCAAACCGAGCGGGGACAGTCACGTCTTGACCATCAGACGACGAGGCAGTAGGCTACAACGCGCTACAGCAGATCGGAGAGGTAGTGCTGGTGAGCAGTCTCTCTTCCTCTCACGGGTTCCTTCTGCAGTTACAGTCTGTGCACACTTGGCAATGGCTCGGCTGCGTGGCCGATTCGGGCGAGTTGGTTGTGGGGACCTCAGTTCGGGAGGAGAAATCACGCGTTGTGCTCGTGTCGTGTTGGTCGTCAGGGTTATCTCGCAACCGTCACTTCAGAAGAGGAGAACAGATTCCTCGTGGCCGCCCTCGGCGGGCCGGACGCGGTCGACATGTGTTGGCTCGGAGGTTACCAGGACACACTTGACCCGTCCTACAGCGAACCTTCTGGAGGCTGGAAGTGGATCACAGGCGAACCCTGGCTCTGCACCAACTGGCTGCCCGGAGAACCTAACGATTCCTGGGGCTTCGGAACCGAGAATTGCCTTGAGTACTACTATCATTCGGCCGGTTGGAACGACAAGGTGCACGACATGCTGTGGGAGTTGAACGGCTACGTCGTGGAATACGCCCCCGAGCCCACCAGCGCGCTGCTGTTGGCCGTGGGCAGCCTGGTGGTTCGGCGCGGAAGAAGATAGCCCCGGCAGCACCTCGTGCCTCGAGCGATGACCGGGAATCGAAACGGAGACGCCTGCGGGGTGAGCCCTGACCGCCGCCATGACACCGGCGGCCTCCGGGAGTACGCCCACAGGGCCGCAATCTCCCGAGCCATGGAGAACGGTACCTGGTTCAGCGTTTGTGTCTCCTTGGCCGGCACGGCGATAGGCCATCTTCACGCGCTCCAGGTGGATGTAGCATCGACGCCAACATGACAACGGCTCCAGGGACATCGACGCGGCGAGCCCTGCTGCAACGCGCCTCGCTTCTTGCAGCAGGTGCCGCAGGCATAGCCTGCCCAGGATGCTCCCACCCGCGCCGCGACAACACCCGAGCCCAGCAACCGCTGCGGATTGGCCTTGTCACCGACGTCCACTATGCCGACAAGGAGGCCGCTGGAACCCGTCGTTACCGCGACAGCCTCGCGAGGTTGTCATCAGCCGTCGCGCACTTCAACGAGCTGAAGGCCGATTGTGTCGTCGAGATGGGGGACTTCATTGATGCAGCTTCTTCGGCCGACCGGGAGTTGAGCTGGCTGGAACGGATCGAATCAGTTTACGCGCAAGTGCGTTGCCCGCGTCATCATGTTCTCGGCAATCACTGCGTCCAGACGCTCACGAAGGAGCAGTTCCTGGCCCAGTGCGGAGCCAGCCGCTCCTACTACTCGTTTGATCTCGGCGGCTTCCATTTCGTCGTGCTTGACCCCTGTTTCCGACATGATGGGCAGCCCTACGGAAACAAGAACAGCGAGTGGACCGACTCCAACATCCCACCAACGGAGCTTGAGTGGCTGGAAGCGGACCTGACGGCAACGCGGCGTCCTACCGTCGTCTTCGTCCACCAGCGGCTGGACGTGGACAATCACTATGGCGTCAAGCAGCGGGTTGAAGTTCGCAAGTCACTCGAAGCGTCGGGCAAGGTGTTAACGGTTTTCCAGGGGCACAACCACCTGAACGACCTGAGAGAGATCAATGGGATACGGTACTGCACGCTGGCAGCGATGGTGGAAGGCGAAGACAATGCGTATGGTCTGCTGACGTTGCACGAGAATGGAGCAATTCGCTTGGACGGTTATGGTCGGCAGGAAAGCGTGGCATCGTGAAACGCCTATTCGAGTTGACCCGCGATCAGGCAGATCAACAACAGGCCGCTGGCCCGCTTCGGAGTATCAGCAACCATGACAGCGCGATTACGCACTTGGACTAGGGTCACCCCCTGGCTTATCGGCGTTCTGCTCTCAACGACCGCGATGTTCCTCTGCTGGGATTGTGGCAACGAGATAGCCAGCGGATTGGGGGGCGAGCCAGGAATATGGGCTCGTTTGGGCAAGGGATTAGTCATAGGTCTCGTTATAGCAGGTCTGCAGTGGCCCATCGTTCGGGCTGCTGGTGTGCGCCCATTGCGGTTTATTGCGTTCAGCGGTATCGGCTTTGCAGCAGGTTATCCTCTTGGGCAGACCGTCCAGCTCATCATGATTCTGGATTGGAGGTTGGAGTGGATGCACTGGATGGGATATGGATCGGCGCTGGCCACATTCGGGTTGAGTCTGGGTATACCACAGTGGTGGCTGTTTCGTCGGCACATGCTCCGCGCAAGGCTGTGGATCGTGTTTAGCGTGGCAGCATGGATGCTGACAGGTACGGCCTGGGTTGTCTTCGGCAACCGCTCTGCGGAAGCTGCTATCGTGTACGGCATCGTGGCTGGACTTGGCCTCGTCTGGCTTGCGCATCCCCGTCCATGTCCGGGCGGCACTGAGGGGGCTTCATCGCGTCATGGGGGCGGGCTATACTCTCGCCCATGAGCGACATCTACCAGAACCCGTTGGTATCCCGTTACGCCTCGCCGGAAATGGCTCGCCTCTTCGGGGCCCGGCATCGGATCCTCTGCTGGCGCAGGATCTGGCTGGCCCTGGCGGAGTCGGAGGCCGAATTGGGCTTGCCGATCACCCGCCGGCAGCTTGACCAGCTCCGCCGGACGATGGAGCAGATCGACTTCGATGTGGCCGCCAAGCACGAGAAGCGTCTTCGCCATGATGTGATGGCCCACCTCTACGCCTGGGGCGATGTGGCTCCGGGCGCCCGTGGGATTCTGCATTTGGGGGCGACCAGCATGGACGTGGTCGACAACGCCGACCTGATGATCCTCCGGGATGCGCTGGTTCTGATTCGCGATTGGCTGGCCAACGTGATTGACGCTCTGGCCCGCTTTGCCCGCAAGTATCGTGGCCTGCCGTGCCTGGGCTACACGCACTACCAGCCGGCACAACTCACGACCGTCGGGCGGCGGGCGTGCCTGTGGGCGTACGATTTTGTCCGCGATCTGGAGGCAGTCGAGCAGCGTCTGGGCGGTCTGCGATTCCGTGGCATTCGCGGGGCGACTGGCACGCAGGCGAGCTTCCTGGCCCTGTTCGAGGGCGATGTGCGGAAGGTGGACCGGCTGGAGAGGCGTGTGATGGCGCGGCTGGGGTTCACGAAGGCGGAGCCGGTGACCGGCCAGACCTATAGCCGGAAGGTTGACGCCGACGTGGCCGCCGTCCTGGCCGGCATTTCGGTCAGTGCCCACAAGATGGCCAACGATTTGCGGCTCATGGCCGGCATGAAGGAGATGGAGGAGCCTTTCGAGGCCCAGCAGGTGGGTTCGTCGGCGATGGCCTACAAACGGAACCCGATGCGCTGCGAACGGATGACGGGTCTAGCCCGATTTGTTATCTCGATTCTGTCCAGCCCGTTTCAGACGGCGGCCGAGCAATGGTTCGAGCGTACGCTGGACGACTCGTCGAACAAGCGAATCGTCTTTGCGGAGAGCTTCCTGGCGACCGACGCGATTCTACGGATTGTGACCGATGTGGCTCGGGGGATGGTGGTCTATCCGCAGGTGATTGCCTCGCGGGTGGCGGCCGAGCTGCCCTTCATGGCTACAGAGGACATTCTGATGGCCGCGACTACCACTGGTAAATCAGGAAAAGGGGGTAAGCGTGGCAAGATCGCCCGGGCAGGGGATCGCCAGGCATTGCACGAGCGGATTCGCCAGCACTCACAAGCCGCGGCCCGCGAGGTGAAGATGCGTGGTCGGGCCAACGACCTGATGGCTCGCCTGAAGGCTGATCCGGCCTTTGCGGCGGTCGATCTCGACGGAGCTCTTGACCCGAAGCGTTTTGTGGGCTTAGCGCCGCGGCAGGTTGATGTTTTCTTGAGGGAGGTCGTTCGTCCGGCCCTGGCTCGGCATCGCAAGGTGCTAGGGAGAGAGGCCCTGCTAGGGGTTTGACCGGGAAGAGGTTTAACAACATATATATCAAAGGTTTAAGTTCAGGCGAAGTAACGGGGCGGCTTTCTGTGGCTTGGAGATGGACCCAGGTGGCTGGCTCAAGCCTGGCTCAAGTAGTTGGAGGGGGCTCCCATCAGGTCGCGGAGCTGCTTGAGGGCTCGATGAAAGAGCATATGGACGGCGGCTTCGCTGCGGCTGAGGCGGGAGGCGACTTCTGCGACGGGCAAGCCCTCGATCAGCCGCCACACGATGACTTGGCGATAGTCTTCGGGGAGCTGCTGAAGCCGGACCATGAGGACGGCCAATCCCTCGCTCCGGGCGGCTCCTCGGCTGGGGCTTGAAAGTGGCGAAGTCACTGCGTCCAAAAGGTTTACGTACGATCCGCTCTGGACGCCCCAAGCGGATACTTGTCGGCGGACGTCACGTTTCTCGGCCAACATGGCTCGTTGGATATCGATCAGCTTGTTTTCCGCGATCTGTCGCAGCCAAGCCAGGAAGGGCTGGAATCCGTCGAAGTTCGCGTTGGTCAAGCTGGCCCAGCAGGCTGCATAGGTTTCCTGGATGATATCCTCGGGTTCCAGTTGGGCCTTGGCCAGGGCTGCGCCCATCTGTTGAGCCACGGCCGCCCGGAGGGGATCGAAGCTGGCGACGAGCAGGGCGTCCATGGCGGCCGTTTTCCCGGCTTTGGCCTCGGTGAGCAATTCCCTGAATCGTGCGTCTTCCATGGTGTTCTGGTTCGCTTGTGGTGGTTGCTGACCGCATAAACGCTTTTCAAACAAAAGCTTACCACCGATATCGGCACATCGCCAGGGAGAAGTGCTATGGGACAGCGCGATTCCGGGGGTGATGCGACGGTCGGGGGAGAAAAAAAAGGAAGAAAAGTCGTTCCTGGTGCGTTAGTGGCGGCCGGGGATTCCGTTGAGATATTTAACGGCAACCCCATAAAATGCTCCGGTGCCCGGAAGGATCTCCCAGACCTGCTTCCCTCCTCTTGACAGGCTGGACGATTCTCCCGGGCACCTGGCTTTTTACGCTGTGTTGTTGCCTGGCGAACAAGCGTCTGAAGTAGGCGAGACACCCCGTTGCTGGTTGGTCTCCAGGGAAGCGTGTGACGGCCGTCGTGCTGGGCCTGGTCATGCTGAGACAGGGGGTCGTGCCGAAGGGTTATCGAGCCGGGCCGGTTGAGGTCGGCGTGGTTGGGGGCATGGTGGTCGGTGGGGGCGGATTGGTCGGGTCGGTTTGGGTTTCCCACAGCTTGATCAGCCCGTCTTGTCCGCAGGTGGCAATCGTCCGGCCGTCCGGGCTGAACTTCACGCAGGTGACGGGGCCGTTGTGGGCTCGGGCGCTGAACACCTCGCTTCCGCTGGCGACGTCCCAGATTTTGAACATCATGTCGGTGGTGCAGGAAGCGAGTCGTCGGCCGTCGGGGCTGAAATCGAGCCACTCGACGGACCGCTGGGGTCCTCTCATGGTTGCGGTTCGCAGGCCGGTGGAGGTGTTCCAGAGGGAGATGGTGCCGTCGCGATGGGCGCTGGCGATCGTGGTCGAGTCGGGGCTGAACCAAGCGCCGCTCAGGCTGGTTCCGGTGGCGATGGAGCGAAGCTGTTCTCCGGAGGCCGGATCGCGAATGACGACATCTCCGTCGGACAAGCCGATTGCGAGCCAGTGGCCGTTGGGGCTGAAGATGGCGGTCATGGGCTCGCTGGGGTGGGGGATATTCCGGAACTCCTGTCCCTCGGGGAGCCGTCGCAGGGTCACGAGGTTGCCGGCGGTACTGGCGAGGAGGGTGTTGTCCGGGCTGAATCCAGCGCTGCGGGTGCTGCCGAGGAGGGCAGGAAGAAGCATTTGCCTCTTTCCGGTGGTGGCATTCCAGACGCGGAGGGTGCGGTCGGCGCCACCCGATGCGATGTGTTTGCCGTCTGGGCTCCAGGCGAGTCCGAGGACGGCGTCCTTGTGTTCGGTGAGGACGAAGACAGGGGAGGCGGATTGCAGGTCCCAGACGCGGACGGTGTTATCGGCGGCCTGGCCGGTCGGGCCCTGACTGTCGCCTGGTCCGCCGGCGGAGGCGAGGCGTTTTCCGTCGGGGCTGAAGGCGAGCCGGAGCACGGAGCCGGAATGGCCGCGCAGTTCGCGATACTGGGCCGGAGCGGTGCTGGGCCAGGCCCTGAGTCGCCCGTCCATGCCGCCCGAGAAGACCCGGCTTGAATCGGGGCTCCAGGTCACGGCCTGTCCTCCGTGATCGTGGGCCGAGTAGGTATTCAGTTCCTCGCCGGTGTCGGCGTCCCAGATTCTCAAGGTGAGATCTGATTCCATGCCGGACGCCGGGGTGCGTGGGGTTCCGGCGGAGGCGAGGCGTTTGCCGTCGGGACTGTAGGCCACGGCGTTGACGAAGCCCTCGTGGCCGCGAAGGGAGAGGAGTTCCTCTCCGGTGGTGGTGTCGAACACCTTCAGTGTGCCTCGTGCGTCGCGGCCGGCCGGGGCCATACCCCCGCCGGAGGCGATGCGTTTACCGTCCGGGCTGAACGCAACGGACAGGACCGCGCCGGGATGAGCGGGGAGGTCCTTCAAGAGCTTTTTGGAAGCAACGTCCCAGATTCTAATCCTGCTGCTTGCGCCGGACAGGTTCAGGTACTCGCCGGATGCCACGTGCTTCCCGTCGGGGTCATAGGCGACGCAGGAGACTTCGTTGCCGTGAGGAGCGGAGGTGCCGACGATTTCTCCGCGGGGTACGGTCCAGAAAGTCAACGTCTTGGCCTGTCCTCCGGCGACCAGGCCTGTCCCGTCCGGGCTGAACGCCGCGGAGTTGATGTACTGTTCTCCCTCTTGGAGGATACGCGGGGTATAGGTTCGAGCATCCCACAGCCGCAGGGTTCGATCGCGGCCGCCCGAGGCGATCCACTTGCGGTCATTGCTGAAGGCGAGGGTGTTGATCTGGTCGGTGTGGCCGGTGAGCTGAGCGATGGGCGCACCGGTGGATACGTTCCAGATCCTGATGATTCCGTCGCATCCTCCGGTGATGATCTGTTCGCCGCTGCGGTCGATGGCCAGGGCGGTCAGGCCTTTCGGGTCGGCGGCGATGTCCAGGGAGGTAGGCTGTCTGGAGAGCCGATACAGGTAATGCCACTCCCAGCCGCGCAGGCTGGCGGGGCAGGCGTCGAGCAATTGTCTGGCTTGGCCGAGGTACTTCTGGTCGTAGGCGTTTCGGGCGAGGGCGATCTGGTTGAGGTAGGTGACACGGCGAAGCTGCTCGGCCTGTTCCTGGGCGACGGCTCGTTCGCGTTCGGCGATTCCACGGGCCTGTTCGGCCTCGGCGGCCTTGGCATCGGCGCGGCTGCGTTGCCGATCCTGTTCGAGCCGGGCGGCGATGGCTCGATCACGTTCGACCACGGCTCGCCGCCAGAGGGAGACCGATGCCAGCAGGGAGGCTCCGACCAGGATGGCGAAGGCTGTGGCCACCATGACGGGCACGCGGTGGCGGAGGAGCATCTTACCCAGGACGTACAGTCCGCTGTCGCTTCGGGCGGCGACGGCCTCGCCGCGCAGGTAGCGCCCGATGTCGTGTCCCAGTTCTCCGGCGGTTTGGTATCGGCGATGGGGTTCCTTTCGCAGGCACTTGAGGACGATCGCCTCGACGTCGCGGTCGATCTCCCTGCGGACGGTGCTTGGCCGGGTCAGTTCGCCGCTGACGATCCGGTTGAGTACGTCGCGTACCGGTCCGACGACCTGGTAGGGGAATGTGCCGGTGAGCATCTGATAGAGGATCACGCCGAGGGCATAGACGTCGGTTCGCGTATCGACCTGATCGAGCAGTCCCTGGGCCTGTTCGGGGCTGCTCCACGGCAGACTGCCCACGAACTGGCCGGCGAGGGTCATGCCCGAGGCGATTTCCGTTTCCGTGTCGTCGCCCTCGACCTTGGCCAGGCCGAAGTCGAGGATGTGCGGCCGTCCTTCCTCGTCGATGCGGATGTTTCCCGGTTTGAGGTCGCGATGGATGATACCCTTGACGTGGGCGGCGTTGACCGCGTCGCAGATGACCACAAAGAGCCGGAGCAGTTGCTCGATGGCTCGGGGGGCGTTGCGAATCCAAGCGTCGAGGGGCAATCCGGGGATGTAGTCCATGACCACGAACTGGCTTCCTGCCGCCGTGCCGCTGTCGTGGACGTTCACGATATTGGGGTGCCTCAGGGCCCCCAGGACCTGGATCTCGCGGTCGAAGCGGGCCCGGTCGCGCCAGCCGGCGAACGGGCCCTCGTGCATGATCTTGATCGCGACCTCGCGTCGCGTCGCTCGTTGGAGGGCTCGGTAGACGACCCCTTGTCCACCGCGGTGGATTTCGCTGAGGATCTCGTAGCCGGGCAGTGAATCGCGCGGCGGGGGGATGTCGGGTGCCTGGCCGAGTGGCCCGCCGGAGGATACCCGGCCGACCTGGCGGAGCATGGTGAATTGCTGGCGCAGTTCGTCGGCCAGGTCGGGGTTGGCCTTGATCAGTTCCTCTTCGCAGCCGGCCTCGCCTTTTTGAGTGCGGTCCAGGAACTCGTTCAGGACGCGGCCGATCCGTTCGTCCCGGGGATCCAGCTGCTCGGCTGCCATGCGAAAGCACCTCTGAACCGACCTCGTCAGGTGTGAGACCGGCATCGTGCCGATCAGGTTCACCGGCTGGAGGCCTGCCTGACACTTTCCGCGGCGATGGGCTCCTCGCTCCCGGATGCCTGCCGGGTGCTGAGTCGATGCGAAGAAGGGTCCTCGCCGTGCCGCCGGCCGGGTACTACGATGGTGAACAGGCCGGGCGGCGAAGACCGAGTTCCTGGCGTGGACTGTAACGCGCCGCCACGGTTCTTTTCCAGTCTCGGCGTGGGCGTTGCCCGGGAGCTGCCGCCGGTCCGGCTTGGCGCGTTGATCGAAGCGACATACTCTCCATACCGACGGGCATCGCCTCATTCTGTCCCGGTTGCACATGCTGGAGCCGATTCATGGATGCGAGCCTTGGCTTCCTGTTGGCGGTCGTTGGTGGTGTTCTCATGGGCAGTTTCAGTCTGCCGATGAAGCGGACGGCCAAGTGGGCGTGGGAAGCAACGTGGCTGGTGTGGGCGGTTGCGGCCCTGGTGATTGTGCCCTGGGTCATTGCCCTGACCACCTGTTCCGATCTGATGACGGTTTATGCCCGATCGGGCACAGGCACGCTGGCGATGATTTTTCTGTTCGGTGTCGGCTGGGGCTTAGGCGCGGTCACTTTTGGGCAGAGCATCTCCATTCTGGGGATGAGTCAGGCGTTCGCGATCAGTATTGGCTTGACGCTGGCCCTTGGTTCGCTGGTTCCGATGGCCTCTGAGCCGAGGGTGTTCCTGACATGCGGCGGCGCGACGGTGACGGGCGGCATTGCTCTGATGGTTGTCGGGGTCGTCGTCTGCGCCGTGGCCGGGGCTCGGAAGGAGGCCCAACTGCGAGCGTCGGCGGGAAGGGTGCAGGCGGGGGCTGAATCGCCGGGCGGGGTCTCCGCAGGGGCGTTCGTCAAGGGGCTCACGCTCTGCATTCTGTCGGGGATTTTCAATCCGATGATCAATTTTGCGAACAACTACGCCGACCCCCTCAAGGATGCGGCCAAAGGGGTGGGGGCATCGGCGGGGGGAGCTTCGGATGCCATCTGGGCGGTGGCGCTGCTGGGCGGGTTTGTCACCAACGCGGTCTACTGCGCTGTCCTGCTGATCCGGAACCGGACGTGGGTGGGGTACGGAGTTCCGGGCACCGTCAGCCACTGGCTGCTGGCGGTTCTCATGGGAGTGACCTGGGTGTTGTCGATCACGCTGTTCGGCCGCGCGGCGGCGGCGATGGGTGAGCTGGGCAATTCCGCGGGGTGGGCGATCACCATGGGTTGCTGCATCGCGGCTTCCAATGCGTGGGGCATCTTGACCGGGGAGTGGCGCGAAGGACGGGGCAAGCCGCTGCGGACGATGTACATCGGCCTGGCCGTGATTCTGCTGGCGATAGCAGTGATTGGCTACGGTAATTCACTGGCCCGGTAGGGCGGGGCAGGGCGGGGCTTGTGGTCAGGCTGGGTTGGGATCGCAAGTTGTCGGCCGCTGTCAGGCGCGCGGCAGAGGCGATTGTATGGCGGGCTCATTTCTCCTTGGCCTCGGGTTTGGCTTCGGGTTTGGCTTCGGACTTGGCTGGGGGCGGGCTCAGTGAGAGGCTGGACTCGGGCAGGGCCACGACCTTGGCGATGAGGGCGGCGTTCTTGTCTCCGGGCTCGATGATGGAGATGGCCCAGCGTATTCCGAAATGCGCCGGGGTGGGGTCATAGAGGACGATGCGGGGGGCGGCGCCGGAGTTGACGATGCCGATGGGGTTGTAGACGTAGGGTTGGCCTGAGGTCGGGCAGGAGAAATCGCGCACGTTGTCGAAGCCGGGGACGTGGGCGAGTTCCTCGATCCTGGCCGGCAACTGCTGATGGGTGGCGTAGTAGAGCAGGAGTGGGCCGCAGATATCGTGCAGACGCATGGCGCACGGGTCGGTGTTGCTGTTGGGTGTTTGCCTGGCCGGCGTAGCGGACGTGGCGGGCCGGGTGGGCGTGGGGGGTGGTTTGCCGGGCGGGCTCTGGCAAGCTCCGGCCAAAGACAGGGCCAGGAGCAGGCCGAATCGCAGCCCGCGGTTCCGCGAGGTGGGGGTGCTCTGGCCGGGGAGGCCGGCGCTCGGCAACGAAGCCGTCTTGGGAGGGAGGGTCACGGATCATTTCTCCTTCGCGGGCGCCGCGGGCTGGGTGGCGGCGCCACCGCCGCGCTGCAGCCCCTGCATGTGCTCGTCGAAGGCGCCTGGGTAGACCGCGCCAGGAACCAGTTTACTGCCTTCCAGCTCGTCTTGCGACATCGGTTTGAGGTAGTCCGGCTGAGAGGCCACATGGGGTGTCAGGAAGATGAGCAGCTCGGTCTTGCTCTTCTTGTTCTCCCGGCGTTTGAAAGCCTCGCCCAGCAGGGGGATGTCGCCGAGCAGCGGGATCTTGTTGATCGTCTCGGTCTGGCGATCTTCCATGAGGCCGCCGATGACCACGGTCTGGCCGCTGCGGATTCCGACGCGCGTCTGGGCGGACCGCTTGGCGAAGACCGGGGCGGAGACCGTCTCGGAGATGGGGACCGTGGTGCCGGTGAGGGCGGAGATCTCGGGGGCGACGTCGAGGATGACGAGTCCTTCGGGATTGATGTGCGGAATCACGTCGAGCAGGATGCCGATGTCGCCGTATTCGATGGTGTTGATGGTCTGGCCGGTGTCGGTGAGGCGGGTGTTGGTAATGAAGGGGACCTCCTGGCCGACGGTGATGCTGGCGAGCTGGTTGTCGGAAGCGAGGATGTAGGGTCGGGAGAGGACGTCGAGCTTGCCGGCGGTCTCCAAGGCGTGGATCACGGCGGTGTAGTCGGTTTCGAGGATTCTGACGACCACGCCGGTGGTTTGGCTGCCGACGCCGAAGTTGTCCGAGTAGGTCTGTCCGAGGCCGTTGGCCCGGATGTTGAGCACGGAGAATTCGGCCCCGATGTCGAGGCTGTTGTCGTGGGTGACCTCGGCGATGAGGACCTTGATGAGGACCTGGGCGACGGCCCGGTCGAGCTCGGCGAGGACCAATTTGACCTGCTCGTAGTTTTTCGGGTTGGTGCGAACGAGGAGCGAGTTGGTGTCCGGATCGGCGATGACCGACACCTGGTCGGCCAGGCGGGCGGCGGTGCCCATGGCTGAGGAGGAGAAGCCGCCGAATCCGCCGAAGCCGCCGCCGAACCGGCTGGTGCCGCCGAAGCTCGATCCGAAGCCGCTGGAACCGAAGCCGCTGGAGCCGAAACCGCCGCCCGAGCCGAAGCCGCCGCTGGAGCCGAAGGAGCCGGACCGGCTGCCCGTGGCGCTGCGGGTACCGCCGGTGCGGGTGTTGCGGTTGGTCATGCCGGTCGAGCGTGTTCCGGAGAGGCTGCTTGTGGACCCTCGGTTGCCGGTGTAGGTGCCGTTGAACAGGCTGTTGACGACCGGTTCGATGTTGATGGCCACGGCGTTCTTGAGGCGGTAGACGAAGACGGTGTCGTCGGAAGCCGGGTTGGCGTCGAGTTCCTTGACCACTTGGGCGACGATCTGGAGGGTATCGGTCGGACCGGTCACGACCAGGGTATTGGTGCGGTCGTCGGAAGAGGCGGAGAGGCGGGCGGTTGAGCGTGCCCCGCCCTGGGAGGATCGGCTGCCACCGCCGCGGTCGCCGCCGAATCCGCCGCGTCCGCCGAATCCGCCGAATCCACCCGGGCCGCCGCCGAACCCGCCTGGACCGCCGCCGAACCCGCCGAATCCGCCGAATCCGCCGGAGCCACCGCGGCTTCCACTCTGTCCCTGGCTGCCGAAGACCTCGTTGATCAGTCGGGCGGCGTTAGCGGCGCTGGCGTACTTGAGTTGGAAGACCTTGACTTCGCTGGTTCCTGCCAGGTGGGTATCCAGAGAGCTGATGATCTCGACGAGGCGTCGGATGTTGGCGGCGGTATCGGTCACGACGATGGTATTGCTGGACGCGTTGGCGGTCACGTCGGCGTCCGCACTGATGAGGGGCTGGAGGTCCTGGCGGAGCTGGGCGGCATCGGCGTAGCTGACCGGGATGACCTGGGTGATGAGTTCATCGGTGGGCTCGATCTGTGCGGGATCGGAGCCGGTGCGGACCGGGATATTGGCTTTTTTGGCCTTTTCGCGTTGAACGATTTTGAGGATGCGGCCCTGCTGGATGGCTGCGTAGCCGGCGTTCTTCATCACCGTGTTGAGGAGTGAGATAGCGTCGGCTGGGCGTACGGCCTGCTTGCTGACCAGGGTGACACGGCCTTCGAGGGTTGTTTCCTTGACGACGATGAAGCCGGCGATGGAGGAAAGCTCATCGAGGACGGAGGTGATGGAGGCGTCCACGAAGTTGAGCAGGAGCCCGCCTCCCGGCTGCACGATGATGTGCGGTCCGCTGTTGTTGCGGGGGGTGGGCGGAGGGGGAGGGGCGGTTGGCTGGGTGGCAGGCCGTGTGGCGGGCGCGGGCTGGGAGGTGGCGCCGGGCTGACTGGCCGGGGCCGTCTGAGTGGTGGGTGCCGACCCGCCGGGTGAGGCGGGCGGTTCGGGGGCCTGCCGTTCGGAGGCCACGGGGGTTTGGGCTTGTGAGACGTACGCGGTGAGTGCCGGCACGATTCCGCAGGTCAGTGACAGGACCATGATCAGACGGCGATTGCGACGCATGTTCGGCTCCTCTTGCGTGGTTCGCGGATCCATCGGCGGCGTGCCGGGCATGGCGAAGCGCGCAACTGGGGTGATTCCTGGTTACTTCTTGTTCAGCTCCTGCATCCGGCGGAGCTTCATCTTCTCCTCGATGCTGAGATTCGGGTCGTTCGGGTTCGGCAGCGGCGAGGAGGGCTGGCTCGTACTGCTCGATTCGGTGAGCGAGCTCCCGACGGTTGTGGGGCTGACCTGTGCTCCGATCAGGTTCCGGCCGACGTCGATCCACGTCAATTGCCCCGCGTGTTCGTATTCGATGGCGTCGATTTCGATCTGAGAGATCATTCCTCGCGCGATGGGGTCGCCGACCCGGAGCTTGAGGATCGAGGCGCTGTCGGTGTTCTCGAAATAGGCGCGGAACTCTCCTTCCTCGAGGACGACGCCGGTGAGGACGAACATCTGCTCGGCCTGTCGCGGGGGTGAGAATGAAGGGGGACGGGAGTCCGGCTCCCCGCGTCCGAAGGATCGCCGCGACCGGTCGCGAAGGAAGATGTTTCGTTCGCTGATGACGCCGTAGCGCTCGGAGAAGCTTTCTCGCCGGGCGGGCTGGGAATCGGGAGGCCGCTGGGCCGCCGCGACCACCGGCAGCAGGAGGGCGGCAAGAAGGGTGGTTTTCAGTGGAAGCGTCATGGGCGTACCTCCTGGGAGCTGGGAACGGGGATCGGTCGGTCCTTCTCGGTTTCCGGGCTCAGGTAGATGGTGCTGATGCCCAGCTGCAGTGAGAGATCATCGGTTCCTTCCTTGCGGGCGGTGATCTGGAGTTCGCCGATGCGGACGGGCACATCGGCGTCCTTGAGTCGTCCGAGGAATCGGCTGATCTGGGTCATGCCGCCGGTTCCGGTCGCACGGAAGGTGATCTTTCCGAACGCCATAGGTTTTTCCGTTCGCTCCGGTTTGACGGAGGACAGGCTCATGCCGGCGTCCTGGGCCCAATCTCGGATGCGGTTCAGCACCAGGCCTTCGGCCTCGGCAGCGTCCTTGCGGCGGAGGCCGTTGCTCTGCATCTGGGCCCAGGCCTGTGATTTGCGGCGGCTGTTCTTGAACAGCCGCCGGGCCTTCTCGAGTTGCTGTTCGCAGCTGTCGATCTGGAGGTTGAGTTGGCTGTTCTTCGACACCAGCGGATTCAGGACGAACCGGTCGAGGCCGAGGATGCCCACCGCGGCCACGGTGGCGATGGCGATGTAGCGTTCTCGTTTGGAGAGTACCATAGGATCTACTCCATGCCCACGAAGGTGAATGCGATGGTGAACGACTGTTCTTTCGATCTTCCGCCGGCCACATTGACCTCGGTCATCTGAAGCGTGCGGACATCCATGAACCGGGGTGTTTTCTGCAACCGGTCGCAGAGCATGAGGATCGTTTTCTGATCAGTCGCTTTGCCGGTCAGTTGGCCCTTGCCGTTTTCGCGCAGGGTGAAGTTGGTGACCCAGATGGGCTGGTCGTCGCGGAAGGCGAGCGTGATTTCGCGCAGGCAATCGAGGATCGGCGGCCGGGCCCCGAAGTAGCCGTTGGCATAGCTGAGATGGGTGAGCATCTGTTCGGCGGACTTGATATCGGGGTCCATGGCATCGAGTTGGCTTTGCAGGTGTTTGAGTTCATCCTGGCGCCGGTGGACATTCCAGTAGAGCGAGGCAATTGCGATGACGCCGACGGCGGCCAGAACGATGGCCCACACGAAGCGACGGTCGAAGGATCGGCGTCGCGGCGGGGCGAGCCGGGAGTGCTTGAGGTCCAGGGGCAGTGTTCGCCGCTGGACGCCGGCCAGGGCCAGGGCGAGAGCGGGGGCGAACAGTCCGGGGCCGCCGGTTTCGCCGCTCGAGACGGTGTCCCTCTCGGCTTGTACGCCGAGGAGGTGCAGTCCTTCGTCGGCCCGGACGGGCATGCCGAGTCGGTTCGAGAGTTCGGAGACCTGGCTCTGGGACAAGCCGATCCCGTCCCACAGGAGCATCTCGTCGGTTCGTCCGCCGTCACCTGTGGGGGCCAGGGCCATGGAGCGCCGCAATTCCGAGCTCAGCGGGGCCAGGGCGGGAGTGCTGTCGCCGTTCGCCGTGGTCAGGGCGAAATGGCGGAGCAGGCGGGGGGTTTGGTTGTGCTGCAAGACCAGCTCGGCGTGCTGGCGGCCGAGGACGAGCATGGGCCGGTCCTGCTCCTGTTGCATGGCGGATGCCAGGGCCAGGGAGGTTGGCGTGACCGCGACCACGGAGACGCCGGCGGCGTCCATGAGCTGCTCGATTCGCTGGAGCTGCTCGCGGAGGATGCCGACGAGCATGACCTTGCCGCCCTGGGAGGCGTCGACGCGTCCGGTGTAGTCGAAGACCATTTCCCCGCTCTCGGAGACGGAGACCCGCTCGGCCTGAAGCCTGAGCAAGGCGGCGAGCTGCTCTCCGCCGGTGGGCGGGATCTGCCGTTCGGTGGCGATCAGCCAGCGGGCGGGCACGCCGATGACGGCCCGGGAGGCGCGGAAGCGTTGCTGCCTGAGAAAGGTGGCCAGGAGCCGTCCCATGGCGTCGGCCTTGTCGAAGGAGGCGTCGGGCGGCGGGGTGAACGTCGCGGTCCGACGGACCGTTCGGCGATCGCCGCTGACCGACACTTCGGCGCAGAGGATCGACCGATCGCCGAGCGCCAGACCGAGGAAGCCCGAGCCGTGTAGTTTCATCATAGAGAGCCTCCGAGGGCCGAACCGGAGACGCCGGACCAGATACTCAGCCCTTCGCCGGCACGAAGTGAAGCGAGGATTTCCGGTTCCATCAACCAGCCGCGATCGGTGATATCGCGGCGATAGACGATCTGGGGTGTCGTGCCGCTCGCATCGATGACGACGCGGACCTGCTTGAACGCCCGCCCGTTGCCGCTCGCCGCGAGGACGTAAGCGGAGTACTGGTAGCCTCGTCCGGTGATTCGGTTGCCCAGGCCGACGGCCTTCTGTCCGAGGGCGTCGGCGACCCAGGCGATGGACGTGGACTGGGTGGTGGTCAGGCTGCGGCGTTGGGATACCAGCTTGTCCACGTCGGCGGTGTCGAGGCCGTCGAGGGTCAGGAGGACCTCGCGAGGGGCGGTATTGACGTTGATCCGGCCGCGTGCGGAGCCGCCCGAAGTCACGCCATCGGTGATGAGGGCCAGTTCGTCGGCGGTCAGCTGGGCCTGGAAGTAGAGGTCGAAGATGTCCCGGAGCGGGCCGCTTCCGAGGGCGTTGGCCGCCTGGTCGCCGCGTGAGGAGCCCAGCTGGGTGCGGAGCAGATCGCGGAGCTGGCTTCGCTGATTGGGGTCGGTGAGGCTGATCTTCTGGCCACCGCTTGATGACGTGCTCGGCTCGTTGCTGTAGATGGTCAGCAGATCGTAGATGCCGCGGCGCAGCCACACATCGTCGAGCATGGACGAGCCGGACATGGAGAAGAGGGATGCCGAGCCCATGGGCAGCGGCTGGCCTTCGCCGTAGAGCAGTTCCCACAAGGTGCCGCGAACCAGCAAGAGCTCCTCGACACTCTCAAAGGAGGCGTTTTTACAGTAGTACGGGTCGGCCAGGGACAGGTAGTATTCGTTTTCGGCCCCGCCCTGGGTGAGATCGCTGTCCTCGTCGCGCCAATCGACGATCGCCGTGGCGACGTCGTCGGTCATGCAGGGCAGCATCATGAGCTGGTCGTAGGTTGCGGTATTGATGTTGAGCTTGGCGGATTCATCGATCATTCCGAAGACGGGCATGAAGCTGTCGCCGTAGTCGGGACGGAGGATCCAGAAGTACCCTTCGCCGACCGGGACGGCCGCGAAGTAGTCCTCGGTCAGGCCGGACAAGTCGCTGCTCTCCTCGGTGAGGACTGCCAGGAGATACTGTTCGGCGCCGCGCTCGATCGCGGATGCCTGGAGGATGGCCGCGTGGTTGGCGGAGGCGATGATTTCGACGCGCATGGAGCGGCACAGAGCGAGGGTCACGCTGGCCAGGGTGAAGACCAGGACGATGGCCACGATGAGGACGCTGCCCCGGCGCTGGTTGGGCGGCCATCGGCGCTGGGCAGGGAGGGTCGTCATGGCAGTGACCCTCCGGTGGTGGCCTCAGCCGGCTTGGCGCAGGCCAGGGGTATGATCCGCATGGCACGATTGGGGGTGATCTCGGTCGAAGGGGTGACTCCGTCCTCGAGCTCGATCTGGACCATGATCGCGGCCGGCAGGACGTCGCCGATGGCGGTCGAATCCCATTCCTCGAGCCAGTTCGCCCCGTCGAAGTAGCGGAGCGAGAGCGACCGGACCTCGCGGCAGAGGATCTCCTCCTCGGGTTCGACCGCGGTACGAGCGAGGAGATTGCGGGTCACGTGGCGGACCAGGACCTGCGGGGTGACGTCGGTGCGCAGGCCGAGCTCGACGTGGTGGATACCCTCGGGCATGAGCTCGTCGTCGTCGGAACCGAGGGAGTAGAAATCGAGATAATCGGCATCGCCGGTGGCGCCCATCTGCCGCACGCCGAGGAATGGGCCGGAGAGGATACCGGTGGGCGGCAGGATGGACTCGAGGTCCCGGCAGACGAGTTCCATGGCGATGGTGGCTGCCCGCACCGGCTGGACCGCGGCCATGGCGCTGCGGCGGGCTTTCATGCAGACGGCCATGCTGGCGTACATGGAGAGGGCCATCATGGCCATCATGGCCAGGGCCACGGTGACCTCCAGCAGGGTGAAGCCTCGGGATGGTCCTCGCCGCCGGATCATGGTCGTGCTCCGCCGGAACCGCCGGTGCCGCTGGAACCCGTCGCGCCGCTCGTGCCGGTCTCATCGGTCGTGCTGGCGAGGCTGCCGGTGTCGAAGGTCAAGGTGGCCAGATCGAGGGTTCGTTCCTGGCCTCGCTCGGTCCAGGTCACGCGCAGGACGAGCTCGTCCATGCTGAAGTCGCGGGTGAAGTTCTGGCAGGACCAGCGGTACTGCGGCCACTCCAGGCCGAAATCGCCGCTGGTCTGAGCCAGGAGCCAGTCGCCGGTGGTCACCAACTCGGTCAGCTTGGCTTCACCGAGGGACGTCGCCTGGGCGAGATAGCGGGCATGCGATGCGGCCGCCAAGGCCACCGAGATTCCGCGCATGACCACGGGGAGGACGATGCCCACCAGCATGAGGGTGGCCAGGACCTCGGCGAGGGTGAAGGCCCAGCGATTCGTCGCCGGGAGTCTGCCGCGCCGGGTGTGGGTATGGTGGACGGGTCTCATGGCACTGCGCCTCCCGGGACGATCTCGAAGCTCTCCGCTGGGGAGGCGCATTCGATGTCCACCGTCTCGCCGAGTTCGGAGGTGATCCGCACCTGGGCCGGCTGAGTGCGTCCCGTCGGGTAGAAGGGGATGAAGCTGTCTGCGGATTCAGGGGTGGTGCGCAGCTCGATGCGATAGCCCTGGGGCAGTTCGAACGGGCGACCGAAGCCGGACTCGAGGGGGATGAACTCCTCGCCTTCCTGGACCCTGAGCTGGTAGGTGGCGGTTGCCGGATCGATGAACAGGCGGTGGGGCTTGCTGGTAGTGACCGCCTGGGTACGAGCCAGGCGGGTGACGGCGACGAACGCGTCGACCTCGTCGTGGAGGCGCGAACCCTTGCTCCAGCCGCGCAGGGACGGAGCGGCCATGGCCAGGGTGATGCATACGATCATCAGCACCAGGACCAGCTCGAGAAGGGTGAAGCCGCGATGGGATCCGCGACGCGTCATGATCGATTCCAGTGCTGCTACCAGTTGGAGATATCGTTATCGCCGCCCTCGCGTCCGTCGGGCCCGGCCGAGCTGAGGTCGTAGCTGCCCTGGTTGTGGGCGCCGGGGTACCGGTAGACGTAGGGGTTGCCCCACGGGTCGGTGGGCATTTGGCGTTTGATGTACGGGCCGCGCCAGTTCTGAACGCCCGCGGGAGGCTCGAGCAGTACGCGGAGCCCTTCCTCCGAGGTGGGGAACCGGCCGCAGTCCACCTCGAAGGCGTCCAGGGCCGTTTCCAGGTTGGCGATGTCGGTTCTGGCGGCGGTGACGCGGGCCTGTTCTGATCGGCCGGTGAACTTCGGGACGACCACCATGGCCAGGACCGCGAGGATCACCAGCACGAGCAGCAGTTCGACCAGGGTGAACGCCCTGGCCGTGTGCCGGCCGGCCGAATGCCTTCGTCCGTTCATGTGATACATTGTTCTCATGTGCGGTACCCTCATAATGCCCTCTGTCTCAGTGGATCAAATCCTGCAGGCTGAAGATCGGCAGCAGCATGCCGACCACCACCGTGCCGATCAGCGACGCCATGATGAACAGCAGAGCCGGTTCGGCCAGGGCCACCAGCATGCGCAGGTTGCGGTCCAGGTCGGTTTCGTAGGCGATCGAGATGCGGACCAGTTCCTTGTCCATCCGCCCGGTTTCCTCGGCGACCGCGATCATCTCGATGACCGAGGGCGGGAACAGTTGGGGGGTGTTGGCCAGGCTGCGGCTGAGGGGCGCCCCGCGCTGCACTTCCTCGGTCGCCTGGGCGATGGCGTCGGACAGTGTCCGGTTGCCCAGGGCTTCCTTGGCGACCCGCAGTGAAGCGACCAGGGGGACGCCCGCGCCGGCCAGTGTGCCCAGCATGCGGCAGAACCGCACCAGTGCGAACCGGGCGGCGACCTTGCCGATGAGTGGTGTTCCCAGCTTGACGCGTTCCAGGAACCGCTGGCCCGCCTCGCTGGCGGCCAGGCGTTTCATCGCCACGATGAACAGAACCACGCCGACGGCCACGACGAGGCCGTACTTCAGGATCCAGCTGCTGGCTCCGACGATGATCTGGGTAAGCACGGGCAGCTTTCCGCCGAACTCGCCGAAGATGCCCGAGAAGGTGGGGATGAAGTACGTCATCAGGAAGATGAGTACGCCGGTGGCCAGGGTGCCGAGCACGCAGGGATAGACCATGGCGGCCTTGACCTTGCCCTTGAGTTCCTGCTCGTGGGTGCGGAAATCGGCGATCTGCTGGAGGACGACATGGAGGAAGCCGCCCGCCTCTCCGGCCCGGATCATGGCGATGTACACGGAGGAGAAGGCGGCCGGCCATCGGGTCAGGGCGTCGGCCAAGGAGGCTCCGCTGACCACGTCGTCGTGGATTCGCGACCAGACGTTCTTGGCGGCGGGGTGTGCGGTCTCACGGCGTACCAGGTGCAGGGCTCGCGAGAGCGGCAATCCGCCGGCGAGCAGGTTGGCCAGTTCGCGGGTGAAGGATTCGACCGCCGACTGGGGCACGCGGGTGGAAGTGGAGCGAGTCTCGGCTCGGGCGGCGGCCGCCTCGGAGCGCTGTTCATCGATGCTGACAGGAGAGAGCCCCTTGCCCAGGAGCTGGTCGAGGGCGGCGGCTCGGCTGTCGGCCGGGAGATTCCCTGACAATCGCTGGCCCTTCCGGTCCAGCGCGGTGTAGGCGAAGACGGCCATTAGCCATGCCTCCCGCTTTCGGCGCCGGTGGTGAAGCCCATCATCGTTGCCTCTTCGTCCTTGGTGTTGCGGAGGACTTCATCGATGGTGGTTCGGCCTTCGGCGACGATGCGCCAGCCGTCGTCGCGGAGGCTGCGCATGCCCTGGTGCGTGGCGATCTTGCGGAGTTCGTGCGAAGGGGCGCGCTGCAGGATCAGTGAACGAATGTCGTCACTGATGGCCATCATCTCGAAGATGCCCTGGCGGCCGCGGAAGCCTGTTCCCTGGCAGCGGCGGCATCCGGCGCCCTTGTAGAGCGTACCGGGGACGAGGGTGCCGAATTGCATTCGGGCCTGGGCGGCTTCCTCGGGTGACACGGTCTGCTTGCACTGCCCGCAGATCACGCGGACGAGGCGCTGAGCGACCACGACCTCGAGCGAGGAAGCGACCAGGTAGGGTTCGAGGCCCATGTCGACCAGGCGGGTGGCGGCGCCCGGGGCGTCGTTGGTGTGCAGGGTGGAGAAGACCAGGTGGCCGGTCAGCGACGCCTGCACGGCGATCTCGGCGGTTTCGAGGTCGCGGATTTCGCCCACGAGGACGACGTCCGGGTCGTGTCGGAGGATGGCTCGCAGGCCCGCGGCGAAGGTCAGGCCGGTCTTGATGGATACCTGGATCTGGTTCACGCCCCGGAGCTGATACTCGACGGGGTCTTCGACGGTGATGATTTTGCGCTCGATGTCGTTGATCTTGGAGAGTGCGGCGTACAGGGTGGTGGTCTTGCCCGAGCCGGTTGGGCCGGTGACCAGGACGATGCCGTGGGGCATCTCGAGGATCTGATCGAAGCGATTCCGGTCGGGCAGGGCCATGCCCAGGTGTTCGGTTCCCAGCATGGCGTCGCCCCGGTCCAGGATACGGAGTACGACCGCCTCGCCGTGGATCATCGGGATGATGGACACGCGCACATCGATTTCGCGTCCGGAGATTTTGAGCTTGATCCGGCCGTCCTGGGGCAGGCGTTTCTCGGCGATGTCGAGGTGGCTGAGGATCTTGATGCGCGACACGATGGCGGCGTGGAACCGACGGACGGACTCGGGCACGTTAGATTCCTGGAGAACGCCGTCGATCCGGTAGCGGATGCGAAGTTGCTCCTCGAAGGGTTCGATGTGGACGTCGGTGGCCCGGGCATCGACGGCCTCGGTGAGGATCTGGTTGACGAACTTGATGATCGACGAATCGAGGGCGGCGTTGGCGAGATCCAGGTCCTCGTCTTCCTCGGTATCGATGACCTGCAGGACGCTGTCCGCATCGGCGGTGAGGCTCTGGAGGGTATCGGCCCCGACGCCGAGGGTCTTTTTCAGGCAGCGGTCGATCTCGGCAGAGGGTGCCAGGGCCAGGGCCAGATCGTGCCCGCAGGCCAGGCGCAGTTCGTCGAGGGCGGTGGTGTCGCTGAGGCGGCTGGTTGCGACGAGGGTGACCCCGTTGCGCTGCTCGATGGGCAGGATGCGGTGTCCGAGGAGGAGTTTGGCGGGGAAGCCCGCGAGGAACTCCTTGGGGGGCGGCTGGCGTTCGAGCCGTTCGGAATCGATATAGGGGATATCGAAGGCGTCAGCGAGGAAGTGGAGCAAGGCCTCCTCGCTGACGCCGTCCGCGGCGAGAACCGCTTCCTCGATCGGTGTCCCCTCGGCGACCAGGGCTTGAACGCGCCCGGCGGTCGCCGGGTTGAGAAGCCCCTTTTCCTGCATGCTGGCGACGAGCTTGGACACCGATCATTCTCCTTTGTCAGCTGTCCGGAGAGAACGCAACAAGCCCGCTGAGGTTACTCGAGCATTCCTGACATGACCAGCATGGCTTCCTGCCGCTGGGTGACGACGTCCTTGAGGGCCTTCTGTGCGGCCTGGAGCTCGGCTCGGGCTTTGTCGCGCGCTTCCCGGTACGCGGTCAGCTTCTTGCTGATCTCATCCGCGGAGGCATCCTTGTTCTCCAGCAGCGTGCGCAGGTCGCGCTGGGTCTGGGCGACCTTGGTGAGCTGTTGATCCGAGGCGCCGGCCCCGCCGCGATCGCCGCCGCGGCCGCCGCGATCAGGGCCGCCGAAGCCGCCGAAGCCGCTGCGTGTCTCGCGCTGGGCGGACATGACCTTCTCAATCTTGGGGGCCAGGACCTTCCACTCGTCATCGGTGGAGCCCATTCGCTCCTTGAGGTTGTTCATCATGCGTTCCCGGAACTGGGCGGGGTCGAAATTGCCTCTTCCCCGATCCTGTCCTCCGCGGTCTTCCCGCCGTCCGCCCTGATCCTGGGCCATGGCGAACGAGAGCATCGCCAGGGCGGCCACTCCGACGGCCAATAGTGAAATACGACGTACCATGAACAAGCTCCTTTCGTGAGCTCAGCGCGACGTTGTCTTTGTTGTTACTCCGAACGGCCGGATTCAGGTCGTGACGTCGCGCGGTCATCGTCCTGTGGTCGGCCGTGTTCCCGTCCTCGCCCCCCCTTGTCTCGATCGCCACGGGGACCCCGGTCCCACTCGCCCCGGCCACCTGGACCGGGCGGATGGCGTTTGAGAAACATCTCGTATTGCTCGCGCTGTTCGGGCGTGAGAATGCTCTTGGTTCGCTCGACCGCCTGGTCGTAGGAGTTACGCCACTCACGATCCAGGGCGGCGGTCTTCTCGGCGTAGTCCTTGAGGATCTCTTCGTGCCGGGTGGCGTCTTCGGGGCGGATCAGGGCGACAATGGCGTTATCGCGGGCCTGGCGATACTGTCTTCGCCGTTCCTCCTGCTCCCGGCCGCCGAACCGGGCGGCCTCCAGCCAGATTTGGCGCATCTGTTCCTGCTGGGCGGAGGTCAGATTGAGTTCCGCCGCCCACCAACCCCGAGGCGGCCGCGAGGGCTGGGTGGACGCCGGCCGGGCAGTGGAAGGTCCGGGCCGCCGCTCCATGCCGACCATCAGGCCGGCGATGAACGCCACCAGGAAACCGATGACAACGGTCAGTCGGGTCATCGCGGTTCCTCCCCCGAGCCGGGAGAAGAGAGGTCGGCCACCATCCAGCGAGCGACCTCGACTGTCTCGGTTGCCGCGTCGTCGCTTGGCTGGATGGGGGGCATGACGGCGGCCAACTCCCACGTTCCGGTTCGGCTGGCGGCTTCCACTTGCCTGTGCGGGTAGCCGGCGAGGGTGATCGCCAGGACGGCGGCGGCGGCCGCGGTCATCCAGCCAGCCAGTCGTCTGACTTCACGATCCTGAGCGGAGCGCGACGCCCACTGCAATCTGTTGACCAGGCCGGGGGGGGGATCCTCCAGGGAGCACGCGCGGAGGATACGGGATAGTCCTTGGAGATCCGCGAGGAGGTTGCGGCATTCCGAGCACTCGTGCAGATGGGCTTCCACGGACAGCTTCTCGTCTGACGACGCTTCGCCGTCGTGGTAGGCATGGATATGGACGGCTTTGTGGCAGCTCATGGGTTGCTCCTGTTCATAGGTCAAAGCACCCGCCGCGTCTTGCCCTTACGACCCATAGCCCTTGAATCGTGCTCTCAGCCGCTCCCGGGCTCGATGCAGCCTCGATTCCACTGTGCCGCGTGGCACGCGAAGCTCGGCCGCGATCTGCTCGTAGCTCATCCCCTCGAGTTCGCGGAGCACGATGACTTCCCGGTGCTCCGGCGACAGTGTTTCCAGCATTTGCGAAAGGTCCATTCGGGCCTCGCTGCTGGACATGGTGGGCGACGCCGCCGGTTCCATCGCTCTCTCCCCGTCGGTTTGGGCATCGTGTTCCCGGGCTGAGAACCACGGCAAGATCAGTCGCCATTTGGATCGCTCCCTGGAACGTCGCATGGCCGCGGCTTGCCGCACCAGGATGCGAACCAGCCAGGTGCGTACGGACGCTTCGCCTCGAAAGGTTGACCGGAGGGCTCCGATCCATGTTTCCTGCACCAGGTCTTCGGCATCGGCCGGATTTCGCGTGAGACTATGGGCGATACCGTACAGATAGCGTGCATGACGGCTGAGAAGCTCGCGGAACGCTGCCTGGTCGCCCTGGCTGGCGGTGCGCAGCAACTCCTGGTCATTCGGCACCTTCCGAAGGTCGTCCGAAACGCATGGTGCCGTCGTATCCAGTGTATTGTTGCGGGAGAGGGCCATTTTCTTCCATGGTTTTCTTCGGCAATCCGGCGCGCCTCGCACCAACCAGGGTGTAACGCCCGCCCGGGCGGTTTATTCGTCGGCGACGGGGGATTCCCGTCTTGGCTGGGCTCGGTCGCTCTCGTCCATTAGCGAGGGTAATTGACCCCGTGTCACGATCTGGGACTTGGTGGAGCCGAGATGTTGACAAATACTGACAAATGGGTGGCGGTCACACGTCTCGGGGAGCCGGTGCGGGCAGATAATCGTGGTCGCACCGATGACGGCTGGGGCGCGGAGTGAAAGGAGTTCATCGCGGGCAAGCGTTCCTCGGTGCCCGACCTGCTTGTGCGTCATCTGGAGGAAGCTCGCAGTGGTCGGCGGGCTGATGCTGGAGGTGGCCCGGTCAGTCACCACGTCGCTGGACGGCTTTCTGTCCGTCGGGCGCCGGCGTGAACATGTCCGTGCGTTTGAGGCCCAGTTCCTTGGCGGTCGCGATGCTGTATTCCAGGAGGCCCATCTGGGGGTAGCGTCCGTTCGAACCGAAGGTGAATTTCGCCCCCGCTTCCTTAGCGATCCTGAGGAATCGGAGTTTGGGTAGTCTGAAGCTCGAACTGATCTCGATCGCGACCCGGCGCTTCACGGCGGCGTCGATGACCTTGGTGACACGGGCGTCGGTCCAGAGCCGGTCATAGTCGTTGGCCAGGGGTGCGGGCAGCCAGGACACATTGGCCAGGATGTCGATGGGTTGCCGGTTGATGATCTGGACGTTCCAATCGACAAGGCGATCCATGAAGGCCTGGTGGTTGCTCATGTCCACGCGCTCCTCGGCTTGCTTCTCCCACAGCTTGACCCGTTTGCCGTCCTTGCCGGGGAAGGTCATGGCGTCGGTGAGCACGTAGTCGAGCAGGGCCAGGGTTTTGCGGGAGAAGCACTGAACCCAGTCGGTCCATTCCGTCTGAACCCCTTTGTAGAGGTCCCTGCCCTTGAGCTTGTTCACGTACGCCCGCAACTCGTCGTCGTTGCTTATTACCACTGGATAGATATTTTCCCTGGTTCCGGCATGCTCGACGATGCCGAACTTCACCTTCCGCCCGCGCGCGAGCGGGAGCACCTGGTCGATGGTGCTGTTATCTAGATGGACGTGGAGATCGACCAGCGGGAAGTCGAGTTCCTTGGCGGCATCCGGCCTGCTGTCGGCGGCCAGGAGTTCATGATCGAGCAGCGAGGCGGCGCATGCGCCCAGTGATGCGCGGAGGAACGCGCGGCGCGATTGTGAGTGGTCCATGGCCATGAGTGTCCCCTGCCGTCACGGTTGGGATCGGCTCCCTGGCGTGCACTTGGCACCCAGACGGCTCCGAACGGCAAGAGTCATGGTATGGCGGCCGATGGATGATGCAAGGGGCGTCAATGGCCATGCTCTGCGGCGAACCGCCGGCGCGACTGCCGTTGACGGGTTCGGCCATTCGGTGCGGGCTCGAGAGGCGGGCTGGACCGCGCGATGAGGGGCTGGTGGAGGAAGCAGGAGGGCCAGGTCTCGTCCGGGTGGGCCGCTGCGCGCGAGGGCGGTCAGATCGGGTCGGCGATGGGAAGTCCGGCTCTGTCGCACCCGTAGAGGGCCGCGCCGATTCGGGATGCCGGCTGGGTGCTCGGTGTCGCTGTTGAGGGGACGGCGGGGTGATGCGGATGGGAGACGGTCGGTTGGGAGGTCGTTTTTGGGGTGACCAGGGCCGATCCGGTTTCATACCCAGCGGGGTCAGCGGCGAGGCCGGGCGTCGGGGTGGATGCCGGCCGTGATTTCGGCGGCTCGAGTATCGGCAGGGGCAGTCCGGTTGGGACCAGGGTGACATCGGGCCGGGACGGACACATTTTCCCGCTGACGAGGACGCAGGCTACGGCCACGGCACAGACAACGACGACGACTGGAACACGTTCCGACATGGTCGGTCCCCTTTTTGGGCGGGCCCAGTGGGTTCCTCTCGCGGCATATTTCTCGTCTCATGAATATTGACACCCGTTAACTATCGGCGTTAGCCGCGAACTGCCGCCGTGGTCGTGGTTAGCTATATTATCTTTTCTGACAATAGGTTATGACTATTTGTCGAGGCAGTTCGGTTCGGGTGGGATGTTTGTGCCGCTGAGACAGTCTTGGAGGAGCAAGCGGTCGGCGGCATCCACGTCGTCGTCTCCGTCCAGCCGGGCGTCGTTGCAGTCCGGGTCCTGGGGAATGACGGCCGGTCCCTCGAGGCATCGCTGGAGGTGGGCGAAGTCGTCGAGGTCGACGTCTCCGTCGTGATCGAAGTCGGGCCGGACGAGGAGGCGGGCGCGGAAGGTGTAGGCGTTCGCCTGAGGGGCGGCTGGGTAGGTGAGTGAATCGGACCTTGCCCGGTAGAAGTAGGTCTGGTCGGTGGCAAGCCCGGTCAAAGTCAGGGCATGGTCTGTGCGGGGGCTTGGATCGGTCAGGGTGGATCCGTAGGTGGTCGTGGTGCCATAGTCCACCGAGGAATCGGACGGCTGGGGGGTTTCCCAGCAGATTCGAGCGGTGGTGTTGGTGATGGCCTCGGCTCGGAGGTTGGCCATCAGCCAGCTTGTGGCGAAGATTCGGAAGACGGACTGGCCGGATGCCTCGGTAGTGGTAATCAGGCTGCCGTCGCAGTAGCCATAGCAGATGGCCTCGCCCTGGAGGGGCTCGGGGACAAGCTCGCTGAGCAGGCTGAGGGTTTCCGGTGTTTGCTGGAAGATGGCGTCGAAGGGCTGGTTGGGCGGCAGGACAAACTCGTAGGCGAAGGCGTAGGTGCGGATGATGAGCCGCCCGCCGTCGGCATGGATGTCGCCGCCGGTGACCATCGCGGTGAAGATGCTGGACACCTTGGGTGTCAGGTCGGCCAGGTACTGGAGCACATGGTTCTTGGAGCTATTCCACGCGATGGATGCGGCCGGCAGCTTGAAGACCAGGGCGATGTCGCGTTTATCCGTGGTTCGCTTGGTGACGATGTAGATGTCTCCGGTGGTGGGATGCACCATGAGGCATTCGGCGTCGTAGCGATCGGTGTCGGTTTCGGCGGGGAGTGAGGGGTTAGAGGAGCTCGGATACTCGAAGCGCAGGGAGTCGAAGGGACAGGTCATGGTGATGGGCGAGCCGGCCGGGTCGATGGTCGGCTCGGTGAAGCGATGGATCTGCTTTCCGCTTCGTTCGCAGGGGGGGTTGTCACCGCCGTCGAAGAGGTAGATGGTTCCGTCGGGTCCGCTGGCGATGTCTTCCCAATCGTGATTGCTGGCTCCGGTCAGTTCGACGCGTCCGAGGTGTTTGGCGATGCGAGCGGCCTTATCCTCGGGAGCGAGGCGGAATGCCCAAACCAGGGGCTGTGCCGCCCCGGCGTCGTTGTGGGTCCAGTAGACGCAGGGATTCGTGCGGCTGGCGACCACCCCACTGGACTCAGATGCGAAGAGTGTCTCCGAACTCGCGACGAAGGCGTGGTCGCCGTAGAGGAGGGTTGTCCATTCACCGCAGGCCGGCGTGCACCCGGGTGCGAGCACCATGGTCATGACGATGACCCACGTTCGAGCCACGTTTCGCACTCCACGACGTTGGATGGACAGCCTGCCAAGGGTCCATCGCGACTCTGTCGTTGACGTCGCCATTATACCAGGAACGCCTCTTGGGGAGGTTCACGGGCAGGTGAAACAGCCGGGCCTGCCGGGCCGATTGTCCGATACGTGTACAGGCACTACGATACTCGGCTTTGGCGACCGGCCATTGGAGTGTGCATGCGATCCGACTTTCTCGACCTGCTGAACCAGCGTGTGGTTTTCCTTGACGGAGCCATGGGTACGAGCGTGCATGGGTACGATCTGCCGCTGTCCGATTATCGGAACCACGAGAACTGTACCGAGATCCTCTGTCACACCCGGCCGGACGTTGTTGGTGAGATTCATCGCCGTTTCCTGGAGGTTGGATGCGACGCTGTCGAGACAAACAGTTTCGGCAGCAACAGGATCGTTCTGGCCGAGTTTGGTCTGGCGGACCGGACCCGGGAGCTGAACCGCCTGGCTGCCGAGATTGCCCGGGACGCATGCCGGCGTTGCGGCACACCCGGTCATCCCCGTTTCGCGATCGGATCGATGGGTCCGGGCACGAAGCTGGTTTCGCTCCGGCAGACCACGTTTGACATTCTCCAGGGCAGTTACGCCGAGCAGATCCGCGGCCTGATGGATGGCGGCGTGGACGCGTTGCTGTTCGAGACCAGCCAGGACATCCTTCAGGTCAAAGCCGGTCTGGCTGCCGCCGAGCAGGTGTTCGGGGAGTTCGGGCGGCGGGTGCCGATCATGGTCCAGATCACGATCGAGACGACTGGCACAATGCTGGTGGGTACCGACATCGCCGCGGCGGTGACCACGCTGGAGGCTTATCCTCAGATTGAGGTCATCGGCCTGAACTGCGCCACGGGTCCGCAGGAGATGAGCGAGCACATCCGCTATCTGAGCGAATACTGCACGCGGAAGCTGAGTGTGGTTCCCAACGCCGGCCTGCCCCAGGTGGTTGGCGGAAAGCCGGTGTATCCGCTGACCCCGGAGGAGCTGGCCCGCTGGCTCAAGGAGTTCGTCGAGGCCGACGGGGTGAACCTGGTTGGCGGCTGCTGCGGTACGACGCCGGAGCATCTGGCCGCGGTCGTGAAGGCCGTCGGTCATCGGCCACCGATCAAGCGTGAGCCGCGTTTTGAGCCTGGCGCGTCCAGCCTGTATCAGTCGGTCGCCTTCCGGCAAGACAACAGTTTCCTGATCGTCGGCGAGCGGACCAATGCCAACGGCTCCAAGAAATTCCGGGAGCTTCTTGCGGCCGAGGACATCGAAGGCATGGTCCAGATGGCCCGCGACCAGGTCAGGAGCGGCTGCCACATGATCGACGTGTGCGCCGCCTACGTCGGCCGGGATGAGGACGCGGATATGACCCGGCTGATCAGCCGTTTTGCCACCGAGGTCCAGGTTCCGTTGATGATCGACTCGACCGAGACAGCCGTGATCGAGACCGCCCTGAAGCTGGCCGGTGGCAAGTGTGTGGTGAACAGCATCAACCTCGAGGACGGAGAGCATCGCTGCGCCCAGGTCCTGCCGCTGTGCCGCAAGTACGGGGCCGCGGTGGTGGCCTTGACGATCGACGAAGAGGGCATGGCCAAGACCTGCGAGAGGAAGGTGGCCATCGCCCGCCGGCTGTATGACCTAGCGGTCAGCAAGTACGGCATGAGGCCGAGCGACATTCTCTTCGATCCGCTGACCTTCACGATCTGCACGGGCAACGACGATGACCGCCGGCTGGGCCTGGAGACGCTCGAGGCCATTCGCCGGATCAAGCGGGAGATGCCCGAGTGCCACATTCTCCTGGGGGTCAGCAACATCAGTTTCGGGGTCAAGCCCGCGGTCCGGCACGTGCTCAACAGCGTGTTTCTGCATTACGCTCGCGAGGCCGGGCTGGACGCGGCCATCGTTCACGCCGCCGGGATCGAGCCGCTCTTCAAGATCGACGAGGCCTTTCGCGAGATCGCCCGCAAGCTGATTTTCGACGAGCGCGCTCCTGGTTACGATCCGCTGGCCGATTTGATCAGCCGCCTGACCGGTGAGCGAGCGGAGGAGCAGGAAACCGTCGCCCGGCCGGCCACGGTCGAGGAGCGGCTGAAGCAGAGAGTGATTGAAGGCGACCGTAAGGGGCTGGAAGCCGATCTCGACGAGGCCCGGGCGACGCACCAGCCGCTCGAGATCATCAACGAGATCCTTCTGCCGGGCATGAAGGTCGTCGGCGACCTGTTCGGTTCCGGGCAGATGCAGTTGCCCTTCGTGCTCCAGTCGGCGGAGACGATGAAGGCCGCGGTCGCCCATCTCGAACCGCACATGGACCGGACGGGCGAAACCGGCAAGGGCTCGATGGTTTTGGCCACGGTCAAGGGTGACGTTCACGACATCGGCAAGAACCTGGTGGACATTCTCCTGACCAACAACGGTTACACCGTGTACAACCTGGGCATCAAGCAGCCCATTGATGCGATCGTGCACGCCTGGCAGGAGAAGCGGGCCGACGTCATCGGCATGTCCGGTCTGCTGGTCAAGAGCACGGTGGTCATGCGCGACAACCTGCTGGTGCTCAACGAGCGAGGGGTTTCCCCGCCGGTCATCCTTGGCGGCGCCGCGTTGACTCGCAAGTACGTGGAGCAGGATCTGCGACCGCTCTACAAGGGGCCGCTCTTCTACGCCCGGGATGCCTTCGCCGGGATGGACCTCATGGCCAAGATCTGCGGGGGCAGGCTGCCCGAGCTGATGGCCGGTGCCCGGATGGTGGATGCGGCCGAGATGTCCGAAGCCGATTTGGAGGCGGTGCGCCTTCGTGCTGCGGCGGTTGGCGGGGCCACTTCGGACCCGGAGACGTCGATCGAAGTCCCCGCCAGGAGCGGTGTTTCTGTGAGCGTGCCGATTCCGAAGCCGCCGTTCTGGGGCCGGCGGGTGATCGAGAAGGTTCCGCTCAAGGCGGTCCTGGCCTACCTGAACGAGGTCATGCTCTTCCAGGTGCAGTGGGACTACCGCAGAAAGGGCCGCTCGCAGGACGAGTTTGACCGCTACATTGATGCCGAGGTCCGGCCCATGTACCGCGATCTGGTGGCCCGATGTGAGCAGGAGGCGATTCTCGAGCCCAAGGCGATCTACGGTTACTGGCCGTGCCAGAGCGAGGGCAACGGTCTTCGGGTCTATGATCCCGAGGACCGGGAACGGCTCATTGCCCGTTTCGATTTTCCCCGCCAGAAAAGAGCGCCTTTCTGGTGCCTCTCCGACTTCTGGCGGCCCGAGTCCAGCGGTGAGTTCGACGTGGTCGCTCTGTCGATCGTCACCGCCGGCCGACGGGCCAGCGAGGTCGCCCGGCAGTGGTTTGCCGAGGGCCGTTACCGCGACTACCTTCACCTGCACGGCCTGGGTGTCGAGACCGCCGAGGCCCTGGCCGAGTACATCCACAAGCAGGTTCGCATGGAGCTGGGCATCGCCGGACGGGATGCTCGCGAGGTTCGCCGGATCTTCCAGCAGGGCTACCAGGGCAGCCGTTTCAGTTTCGGTTATCCCGCCTGCCCCAACCTCGAGGACCAAGCCCGTCTCTGGCCGCTGCTCAAGCCGGAGGATATCGGAATCACCCTCAGCGAGGAGTTCCAGCTTGATCCGGAGCAGTCCACGTCGGCGATGATCGCCCACCATCCGGAAGCCAGGTATTTCAAGGCCTGATCTGTCCCCGGCCCACTCGGCCGGGGTAGGCTCGGGGAGTTGCAGGGTTTGATTACCGTGTCACGGTAACACCCTCCGGCCCGCATGTTGACGCATGTTCATAATCTGCTTGACTTCTTCCGCCAAGAGGGGTAAAAACAGGGGTGTTCGGGTGGAGCTGTCTCGGAATCGGGTCGTGGTCTGTCGTGGAGCATCGCCCCGGCAAAGTCGCGTTGGGCCCCCTCCCGGATATCCCCGCGCATCGTCGCATGGTTGCTCGCTGGTTGGCAGAGAGACAAGGAGCATTTCCCCCATGAAGCCATCCCGTATCTGCACGAGGGTGATTACGGTCGCGGTACTCGGGATGTGGGTCCCGCCCGGACCGGTACTGGCCACCAACATCACCTGGGACTTCCAGAAGGTGTCTTCGCCGCCCCCCTCATCGCCGATGGTAAGCCTGGGCATGCGCACGGGAGACACCTGGCCCACGGTGTTCTACAATCGAGCGGGATTCAGGGCTGCATCGCTTACCCCGGTCGGGTGGTCGGAAGCCACTCTGAGCACCAGTGCCGACAACTTCATGAGAGCGAGAGCTCGCGATGGGAATGACGGACGTGTCGGCGTCGCCTGGCTCAGCGACAGCCGCGAAGTGCGGTTCGCTCAGTCATCGCGATACGGCTGGCAGGCGTCGAGCGTTGGCACCGCGGTGACTTCGAGTTCGGTGAGCGGACCGGATTTCGCCTACACGTCCGATGATCGGCCGGTGGTCACGTATACCGGCTTGCTGGGCAACAAGACCGGCTTGGTGGTTTCGGCTTATGACGGCCTGGGCTGGAACACGGAGCTGGTCGACAAGGTGACGGTGAGTCAGACGGTCCGGATCGGGGGAGACCTTCCGACCATTGCCATCGACAGTCAGGATCGCATCGGCCTGGGTTTCCGCTCCGGTTCCGAGGTGATCTTTGCCACGAAGGACCTCACCCAGGGATCGTGGTACGGTACGAGTCTTGGCAGCACGTTCCCGTCGTCGTCGAGCATGATGCTCTCCCTGGGATACGGGGCCAACGACAATGTTGTGATGGCGATCAAATCGAACAACATGCTCTGGGTCAGCCACTTCGACATCCAATCCGGGGCTTGGATGACGGAGCAACTGTCGGCGACGGTTGCCAGCCAGCGGGTGAATCTGGCCTTTGACAGCCAGGGGCGTCCGGCCGTGGCCTTCTCTGGCAGTGACGATGTGATTCACTACATGATCAACCGCGGCGACGGCTGGACGGATGTCGTACTTCCGCTGGGGGCGGATCCGGCCAGCGGCCTGACGGTGAATCCAGTCGTGGGAACCGACGCCGCCCTGGCGTTTGACCGCTCTGACAATCCCGTGATTGCCTATGTTGGTTCGGCGGGCCTCCTCCTGGCTTACGACCCCGTGGTGACTCCCGAGCCCGCTTGCCTGCTGATGGCGGTTGTCGGCATGGTTACGCTTCGTCCGCGCCGGAGGTCATGATGTTCACTACCGGACGGCAGAAGCGGGGGGCTGGAGGCCTTGACCGAGCGGGATTGGGCTGGGTCGTGGCGGGGGTGGTCATCGTTTCGCTGGCCAGCGCAGGTCGCGCCTGGGCTGATGGGGCGTTCCCCGATCTGGTGATCGAAGAGCACGTCAATGCTCTGGCGATTCCTGCCATTGCGATCGATACCAACGGCGAGCTGCTGGTTGTGTATCACGGGACGGACCCGACCGGCCTGAAGTTGGCACGGTGCTCGTGCGGCGGCACGACGAAGACCGTGATCGAGCAGTACAGCTTCACCGCGGCTCCCTCGATCGGAATCGGTCCGTTTGGGGCCGTATCCGCGGTCCTTATCCGGTCGGACGGCCGACTGTTCTACTATCTCAACGGCGGGCCGCTGCTGGGAGTGAGTTCGAGCCAGATTGTGCAGGCGAGCATGGGTGGGTGCGTGCGGTTTGCGCTGGACTCGCGTGGCAACCCCTTCGTCGTCTACACCACGAATGCCGGTCTCTACCTGGCCTCATTCCGACCCAGGACCGGCACTTGGGTCGGCGAGTCGATTCCCCTGGCCGTCCCGATCAACTCGATCGGCAGCCGAATCGCCGTGACCGTGGACCACCAGGATCGCGTGGTCGTGGCCGTTCAGGATGCGCAGACGCGGAACATCACGGTATTCACGAGAGCTTTTGGAGCATGGACCAGCCGCAGCCTCAGCGGCCTCACACTGCAGGTGGGCAGCAATCTGTCCGTGGCCGTGGACTCCGTGGATGCTCCTCTGGTTGCCTGGTCCTCCTCGGCCGGCCTGTCGGTGGCTCGGTTTCACGCTTTGGGCGCCTCGTGCCAGACCGTTCTCTCGAACAGCAGTACGGTACTCGGGCCGAATGCGATGGCACTGGATCATGCGGGCCGGATCAGGATCGCCTATGTCCGGAGGGATGACTGGTCCGTCAACCTGGCCATGAACGATGCCGGCTGGTTCTCCAGCCGTTTGGCGGGCAACGGCGTCACCTTCACTCCCCCCGGCCTGGCGATCGACTCGAGCGGACGCTGGGCGGTTGCTTTCCATGACGAAATGCAGCGGCTCCGCGTCATTGGCCCGGCGGTTCCGGTTCCGCTCGAGGGAGACGCTGACTGTGATGGGATTCCGGACGAGTCCGACAATTGCCCGGCCGTCTCCAATCGCGATCAGGACGACTCAGACGGTGACGGTGCGGGCGATGCCTGCGATTCATGCCCGCTGACCATTCCCGGAGCCGTGATGGATTCGACCAGCGGATGCCCGGTGTTGATCCCCGGCGATTTCGATCGCGACGGCGACGTGGACGCGGGTGATCTACAGCGGTTCGCCACGTGCTACACGGGGCCGGCCATCGTGCAGGAGCAGACAACTTGTGGTTCGGCCGACGTGGACACGGATCAGGACGTGGACCAGGCCGACTTCGGTTTGTTCCAAGTCTGCTGGAGCGGCTGGAACCGGCCGGCGGACCCGGCCTGTGGTTCCAGGTGAGAAGGAGTACATCGCATATGGCAAAGTCACTTGCTTATCGAAGAACGATCACGGGCTCGGTTCTGGTGATTCTGGTCTTGACCTCCCCGACGCTGGCCACTCACATCACCTGGGACTTCCAGAAAGTTGTTTCAGGAGTTAGTTCCCCTCCCTTGGTGTCGCTGGGGATGCGAACCGGGGAGACCTGGCCGACGGTCTTCTACGATCGGGCGGGGGTATTCAAGGCGGCGTCACTGACGCCTGCGGGATGGTCGGAAACTGCCCTGAGCCCCGTGTCCGGCAACGCGACCATGGCCCGGGCCCACGCCGGGCCGGATGGTCGCGTCGGCGTCACGTGGATCAACAATCCCTACGAGGTCAGGTTTGCGCAGTCCTCGCGCAATGGGTGGTCCAGCTCCGGCGCCGGCACGGCCATGTCGAATTTTTATTACAGCGGTGGACCTGATTTCGCGTATCTGTCCAACAACCGGCCGGTCGTCGTGTATATGGGGAATGTGGGCCCCACCAAAGGCCTAGCCCTGTCCGTCTATGACGGTCTGGGGTGGAACACGGATCTGGTCGACAAGGTGATGGTGGGAACCCAAGTTCGCCCAACCGGGGAGAGGCCGACGATCGCGGTCGACAGTCAGGATCGCATCGGGCTTGCTTTCCGCAGCGGTTCAGAGGTCATTGTTGCCATCAGAGAGCCCGGCCAGGGAACATGGTACGGAGCCAGCCTCGGCACCAACTTCCCTTCCTCCTCGAATACGACCCTCTCGCTGGGATATAGTTCCAATGACAACGTGGCGCTTGCGGTCAAATCCGACAGCGCGCTCCTGGTGAGCCAGTTCGATATCCAGTCGGGGGCCTGGGTGACGGAGCAGCTCTCAAGCACCGTGGCCAGTCAACGGGTTAATCTGGTGTTTGACAGCCAGGGGCATCCGGCCGTGGCCTATGTGGGCACGGACGGCTCGATTCACTATCGGATCAACAACGGGGATGGCTGGAGTGACATCGTGCTTCCCAGGGGCACCGATCCGTTGACCGGACTCGTCTTGGACCCCTATCTGACCAGCGATGCCGCCTTGGCCTTTGATCGCTTTGACAATCCAGTGATCGCCTACGGGGGTGCCGCCAACATCATTCTGGCCTACGACCCGGTGGTTCCCGAGCCGGCGTCCGTGCTCATGTTGGTGGTCGGCCTGGCCATGCTCCGCCCACGCCGGAGGTAGTCATGTTCATCCGCCGGTCTGCAGCTTCGTGCCATATCCCACGATGATCGTCGAGGCGATGAGCACCACGATGCCCGCGGTGATGAGGGCATGGACCCGCTTGCTGGAGCCCTTCCACTCGTGCAGGATGATGCCCCAGATGGTGCTGAAGATGATGATGCTGGCCATGTGCAGGGTCCAGCTCGAGAACTTGTAGGTTCCCATCTGGGTTTCGCCCATGGTGTAGAAGAAGAACTGCATGTACCAGGTGACGCCCGCGAGGGCCGAGAAGAAGTAGTTGGGCACCAGGGGCACCGGCTCCGCCGCCGCGGCTTGTGGACGCACCGGTGGATTCCAGGCCGCATCGGCAGGTTCGGTGATGACTTCGAACCCACCGGCCGGCACCTCTGGCCGAGTCATCGGGCTCAGGTACTCGTGGGCGCTCTTGTTGCGGACGTGCAGGATGATGCACCAGATGCAGTTGGTGGTGAACCCGCCGGCCAGGAGGATGACGAGCACGGGCAGGCCCTGCCAAAGCGTCGTCGTTCCGTGGGCGAGGGCGGTCGTCTTGATCGGATCGCCGGCCGCCAGGCCGTAAGAGAAGCACGCGCTCATTACGCCGGAGAACGTGGCAACCAGGATGCCCTTCTTGAAGTTGAACTCCTTGATGGCCGCCGTCTTGGCCTTCTCGTCCATCTCCCGCTCTTTCCACATGCCGGCCAGGCCCGCGATGGCGATGCCGGCCAGGCACACCGCGACGCCGACCAGGATGACCTGCCCCGGCGTGGTGCGAAGGATGTTGTCGACGAACTCGCCGCGAAAGATGGGCGGCATGAGCGTGCCGAACGCGGCGCAGTACCCCAGGGCGACGGCCATGCCCAAGGACATGCCCAGGTATCGCATGGTCAGTCCGAAGGTCAGCCCGCCCAGCCCCCACATCGCACCGAAGAAGTAGGTCCAGAAGCAGCTGGAACCATGGGATTGGAGTGATTCGCCCAGCGTGCCGAGCAGGTCGGTGGTCATGACCAGTCCGATGACCCACGGGGCCACGATCCAGCTGAACACGCCGCCGACCAGCCAGTACGTTTCCCATGACCACCGGTGCACGAACCGGAAGGGTACGTAGAAGCTGCCGGAGGCGAGACCGCCCATCCAGTGCAGGAATACGCCGAGAACAGGGTTAGCGACCAAATCAGGGACCTCCGGTCAACAAGCTCAAGAATCGACAGCCGGGACAGGAGCGTCTGGCCGCCGGATGATGCCTGCCTTCGCGCCCGGCGCGAGGATCGTAAGGGCGGCAGTATAGTGGCCTGCCGCGGGGATCGTCCAGTATAAGGGACCCTGACGGCCGTGCGGCGGCTCAATTTGCCTTGGTGGTGGCTTGGCCGGTTTTCTCGGCCAGCAGAGCGTCGAGTCGGGCGCGCAGGATCTTCTCCCCGTTGGTCTTCTTGCCGCCCAGTTCACCGTACCACCAGAACCGAACAAAGCCGCGCTTGTCCACCAGGTAGACGGCCGGCCGGACCTGATTGCCCCAGGCGTCCCAGTTGTACTTGTCGTTGTCGACGGCGATGGCGAAGGTGAACTTGTTTTCGGCGGCTTTTCGGCGAACGGTCTCAGCGTCACTCTCGTCTTCCGTCTCCGGGGTATGAATGCCGATGAAGGTGACACTTTTCTTTGCATATGCGGTCTGCAGGCTTCGATAGGCGGGGTAGTTTCGGGTGCAGTTGACGTCGCTGGAAGTCCAGAAGTGGATCAGGACCACCTGTCCGCGCAGGGCGGCCAGGGTAGTCGGCTTGGCGTTGAGCCAGGTGTCGACCTCGCGGAACTCCGGGGCCTTGAAGGCCAGCGGCCGGAGGCGGGCGACGTCGAAACCCGGTCCGAGGAGTCCCCGCCAAGTCAGGCGCTGCTCATCGCTCAGGACCGCGAGGATCTCGCTCAGTCCGGGCCGCCGTTCGTCCCCATCGGCGTTGCTGACGACCCATTTTCCGCTTGACTCGCGGCCTCTCTGGGAGGCCAGGACGATGGTTTCGATTCGCCGGCGTTGTCCCGTGGTCAACCGGAGTGCCTGGGCTGCCGCTGGCTGCAGGAAGCCGCTCAACCCGCGGGTCCTCAGCATGATCTGATCGAAGCGGACCCGCTGCTGAGGCTGAAGGATCTGCTCCAGTTCCTTCTCGATGCCTGCCAGGATGGCGTCGGCCTTGGCCTTGAATTCCCTGGGGGGCAGGTTCCGGGCGCGAAACAGCGGGCCGTCGTTCTCGTCGAGAAGCGTCTCGATGCGTGTCTCCTGGTCCGCGTCGAGCTTCAAGTCCTTGTGGACGAGCGGGTCACGGATGAACAGGATGGTCATGTCGATCGGTTCGGCTTCCTCCATCTCGGCGGGCCGGCTTTGTGGGGCGGCCGGCGCTGGGGAAGGGAGGGCGGCCAGAAGGGCAAGCCACAGGGTGGACATCACACATCGGCAGAGACGGCAAGGCATGGCATGATCTCCCGGCACCACATTTCCTCACGCAACATGCCATTTTAGATCGGACGCCGTCCTTGGGCCATGGCCGCGGTTCTGGTCGGTTCTGGCCGCACCGGGCGGATGAACGGCCGGTCGGGACCGCTTGACGGTCCTTCACCCATGGTCATACACTCGGCTTGGCTGTGTTTCGCGGCCGCGGATGCCGCGGCGACCTGGTTCTTCCGCATGGAGCAGCAGCGACCATGAGCGCGATTCCGAGAGGTGTACTCCTTTCATTGGCGATGGTGATGATCATGAGCCTGGTGAGCGACTTTGTGAACGCGGCGCCTGATGCTCCTCTGGCCGTCCAGAGACTCCGCTGCGAGTATCTGGTTGATCCGTTGGGGATCGACGTTGCCTGCCCGCGGCTGAGCTGGGTGCCGCGATCGGATGAGCGCGGCCAGCGGCAGACAGCCTACCAGGTGCTGGCGGCGAGCTCGACCGATGGACTGGCGGCCGACAAGGGCGACCTGTGGGACACGGGCAAGGTGGTTTCGGACCAATCCGCGCAGGTGGTCTACGGGGGCAAAGACCTGGCCAGTGGTCAGCGGGCCTGGTGGAAGGTTCGGCTCTGGGATGCAGGTGACCGCCCGTCGGCCTGGAGTAAGCCCGCGTTTTGGGAGATGGGTCTGCTCAATGCGGACGACTGGAAGGGGCAGTGGCTGAGTGCCCAGTACGATCGTGATCAGGTTGCCGCCCCGTTCGCCCTGGAGGAGATGCGTTGGATCTGGTTGGCGAAAGAGGATTTCAAGCGCGTTCCCAAGGACCGGCCGCGTTTCTTCCGACGATCGTTCGAATTGCCGGCGGGGCGGACGGTGCTCAAGGGGCGCATGATCCTTGCGGTCTCCAACCGATATGAGCTGTCGGTCAACGATCAGGTGGTCAAGAAGGACAACGGTTTGTGGCAGCTGGACCTTCTCGATGTGACCCGCCATCTGACGGACGGCAGGAACGTCCTGGCGTTGACCGTCTTTTCGGAGGAGAAGCCGGCCGGGGTGATCGGCCAACTGCGTGTGGACTTCGACGGCGGCGAGCCGCTGGTGATCAGCACCGATGGCACGTGGAAGAGCGGGGACGAGGAGAAGCCGCAGTGGCGCATGGCCGCCTTCGACGACGGCGGCTGGGCGGCGGTGCGGGAAGTCGGCCGGCTGGGTGACGGCCCGTGGGGCGAGTTGTCTCTGCACCCCGTTCCCCAGCCTGCACCGCTGATGCGAACCCTGTTCGAGCTGGACAAGCCGATCAAGCGGGCCCGGGCCTACATCTGCGGCCTGGGATACCACGAGCTGTACCTCAATGGCCGCAAGGTCGGCGATCACGTCCTTGATCCGACGTTCACCAACTACGATCGGCGGGTTCTGTATGTGACCCATGACGTGACCGATCTGCTGAAGCAGGGGAGGAATGCCGCCGGGGTGATGCTGGGCAACGGCTGGTACAACATGCACACCCGTTGTGTCTGGGACTTCGCCAAGGCCCCATGGCGCAACCCGCCCTGTCTCAAGATGCAGTTCCAGATCGAGTACGCCGACGGCACGGGCAAGGTCATCGCGACCGATGCGAGCGCCTGGAAGGTCACCGCCGGCCCGGTTGTTTTCGATGCGGTGCGCAACGGCGAGAGCTACGACGCCCGGCTGGAGAAGGCCGGCTGGGACACGGTAGAGTGCGATGACGCCGAATGGCACAAGCCGGTGGTGGTGACCGGGCCGAAGGGCAGGCTGGTTGCTCAGCGGGTGCCGGCCATCAGGGTCATCCGTACGCTGAAGCCGGTCAAGCTGACCGAGCCCAAGCCGGGGGTATTCCTCTTCGACGCGGGGCAGAACCTGGCCGGCTGGGCCCGCATCCGGCTCAGCGGGCAGGCGGGAAACCGAGTCACGCTCCGGTATGGCGAGCGGCTGGCAAAGGATGGAACGCTCGACCAGGCCAAGATCGGCGTGTTCACTCAGCCCGGGGGGGTGCAGTTCGAGACGTACACGCTCAAGGGTGGGGGTCTCGAAGTTCACGAACCTCGGTTCGTGTACTACGGCTTCCAGTATATCGAGGTCAGCGGGTGGCCGGGCGCGCCAACGCTCGACGATCTTGATGTGCGGCTGGTGCACACCGCCTGCGAGGATGTCGGCGGCTTCGAGTGCTCCAGCGAGCTGTTCAACAGGATCCAGCAGTGCACGAAGTGGTCCTATGTCAGCAACTTCGTGGGGATTCCGACCGACTGTCCGCATCGCGAGAAGAACGGTTGGACCGGCGACGCCCAGATGTCCGCCCAGCAGGCGATGTACAATTTCGACAATGCAGCCGCGTACACCCACTGGATCGACAGCATGCGCGATGCGATGAAGCCTGACGGCATGTTCCCCGGCATCGTGCCGACCGGCGGATGGGGGTACCACTGGGGCAACGGTCCCGCCTGGGACAGCGCCTACTTCATCATTCCGTGGTATCTCTATCTGTATTGCGGCGACACCGGGATTCTGCGCGAGCACTACGAGGGCTTCAAGACGTATGTGGACTACCTGACCGCCAAGGCCGACAAGGGCATCGTCTCGATTGGGCTTGGCGACTGGGTCTGTCTCGACCAGAAGACGCCGGAGGCAGTGACGTCGACCGGCTACTACTACGAGGATGCCCGGATCCTGACCCAGATCGCCCGGCTGCTCGGCCGGAGCGCCGATGCCGACAAGTACGCCAAGCTGGCCGAGTCGATCCGAAAGGCGTTCAACGAGAAATTCGTCAATCGCGAGACGGGTCAGGTGGCGACCGGTAGCCAGACCGCCCAAGCGACCGCTCTCTACTGGGACCTGGTCGATCCGGCCACCGCCGGCAAGATCGTGGAGCAGCTGGTGGTCAACATCGCCAGATGCAAGGATCACATCAACTCCGGCGTTCTCGGCTCGATCTACATTCCGCACGCCCTGACCCGCTACGGCCGGGCGGAGGTGGCCTGGAAGATCGCCGCCCAGACCACGTACCCGAGTTGGGGCGACTGGATTACCAAGGGGGCGAACACGATGTGGGAGGACTGGGGCGGGGCCGAGTCGCTCAACCACATTTTCTTTGGGGACATCTGCGCCTGGTTCTACCAGACCCTGGCGGGCATCCAGATCGACCCCCAGCAGCCGGGGTTCAAGCACGTGATCATCCGGCCGCAGGTGCTTGGCGACATCACCTGGGCCAAGGGCGAGACGGATACCATTCGCGGCAAGGTGGCCAGTGCGTGGAGACTGGACGGCGACCTGTTCAAGCTCCGGCTGGCCCTTCCGGTGGGCAGCACGGCCACGGTCCATCTGCCGGCGTCTGACCAGGCCAAGGTGGACGTGACCGAAGGCGGCAAGCCGGTCGCCGAGGTCTCGGATGTCAGGCTGGTCGGGCAGGAGCGGGGCCGGGTCATCCTCGAGATTGGCTCAGGGCGATACGAGTTCGTGTCCCGGCTCAAGTAGGCGGGCGGGGCGGTTCGAGGGCCCATCGGAGGCGGATCGGCGTCGGGCATGATGCCGAGGTGGCCTTCGGTGATCTCAGACGAGCCGGGCCTGGTTCAGGGATCTTGCTGCTGGCTGAGACATCGCATGCCAAGCTGAAGGATGCTGCTCCGAGGACCTGTTGTTCCCACCCCTGCATTCTCCATAGCTCCGCGGGAGACGCTCCGACAGTTGTTCTCCGTGCCGGAATCTGCTATCATGATCATCCGTGAGCCGACTCGGGGGTTCAGCCGGCCCGCCCATGCGTTGCCGATGACCGTGTGCACAAGTGATCAGGCGTAATCGGAGGCATCATGCGTTGCACTCGTGACCTGGAACTCTCATCGCCGAGCAGGGATCGCTGGGTTTCTGCTTTCACACTCATCGAGGTTTTGGTGGTTGTTGGCATCGTGGCCCTGCTGGTGGCCATCCTGACGCCTTCGCTGGCCGTTGCCCGTCAGCAGGCTCGGGCCGCGGTGTGTGCCAACAACATCCGGCAGATCGGCATGGGCTGGCACATGTACGCCCAGCAGTCACAGGATTCGGCCGTGGCGGGTCGTTTCCCCAAGATCGCCGGATCGACCAATCTATACTGGGTAGGAAACGGCTGGAAGTACCGTGCCCGGTGGTATGCGATGCTGGGAGCGCAGGTTCGGTTGTATGCCTTCTCCAAGCCGAGTCCGGATTCCGCCCTGGACAACACCCAGCCGGTCGATGGGGAGATGTTTCTCGATCCCGAAGCCCGCGAGTACAACAACAGCCGCAATTACCCTTACGGTTACAACTTCCAGTTTCTGGGCAACAGCAGGAAGCGGTTCAGCGGGGGGGCGACGGATTGGATTCACTGGCCGGTGAAAACCGGGCAGATCAAGGCTCCCGCTCGCACGGTCATGGCCGCTGACAGTCTGGGAACGGCGGCGAGCACTCCGGTTGAGCAGCGGAAGCCCTACGACCCGACTGGAGCGGCCGCCAACACCGATCCCGCGCGGATCCTCAATCACGCGTGGGCTCTCGACCCGCCGCGACTGACCGTCGCCGGCGACTTCTGCGACGACAACCTCCGAGGTCAGGCTCGCTCCGCTCCCGATGAGCGGCACCGTGGCAAAGCCAACGTCGTGTTCACCGACAACCACGTGGAGCGGCTCGGCGCCAGGCAGCTGGGTTACGTCGTCAACCCCGATGGCACGGTGCCCCTGACCGGCGCAGGGCACAACGCGCTCTTCTCGGGCACGGGTCGCGATGCCGACCCGCCTTCCATTCAATAGACGCACCCGGGTGGACCACGCCGGTCAGCGGCGACGGGTGCGGCATCGCCCGAGGTTTGGGCCTGACGCCTCGTGCCGGGTTCCGATCACGGGTCGCAATTCGCGGCCGCCGGCACCATCGGTCCGCTCACGCATGCCGCGAACACCGCCAGATCAGAGCCGTCGATGCTGCCCTTGGGTTCGGCGACATCGAGGCAGGCGCACTGCTCTGAAATGAAGTTCGGGTAGCCGGTGTAACAGAGCTGGAATCGGCCGAAGTCTGTCTGGTCCACATCTCCGTCGCCGTCCATGTCGGCGAAGGGCACGGAACACGCGGCGACCTTGCGAAGCAGGATGGAATCGATCTGCCCGGTCGATTCGGCGCCGCCGTAATTGTGGCCGTAGACGCCGATCGAATCATAGCCAGCCAGGGGCAGACCCAGGTCGTCACCGCCGGCGTGGGTCCAGTCCGTAGTCCCGTGGACTCGGTAATAGAAGTCGCAGCGATACGGGTTCTCCTTCAAGACGGCTTTGACGTCGACGGGGGAGGAGATCTGCGGCGGGCGAATCGAGATGTCGTGATTGCCGGTCATGGAAAACAGATGGAAATCCAGTGTCCCGTAGCCGGTCATCATCTGCACGACCCCGACTTCTCCGACGGTACCGGCCTGGTGCATTTCCACGTGGGCGTAGTCGCCGGACGCATTCACGGCCAGCAGCGTGGCGGTCAACTCCAGGTATTCGCGACCGGCGGTCGTGTTGGTGAAGGTCTTGCTCATGCGAGGCCAGGCGGTACCCACCGTCGGATCGAGGCTGTTGCCCGCCGAATGTCCTTCATCGATTGCGATGCCGGAGTACTTCAGATAGGCCGTGCCCGTCCAGCCATTGGTGCCTACCACGTAGGAGCCTGGGATGCCGTCCTCGAATTGCTCCTGCAGAAGGATGTTGGGCGGCAGAGGCCCGGCCGAGGTGAAGCTCCAGACATCCCCGGGCACCTTCGCGGAGCCGCTCACCTCATCGACCCGCCAGTAGTACTTGGTGCCGGAGGCCAGCGTTCCCGGCGAGAAGGTAGCATCCGTCTGGTTCCTGATGAACGGCGGCGGATTCGTAGCTCCGAAGTAGATGTCGTGCGATTTCGCCGCGGTCCCCGGGGCCCAGGTCAGTTGCGGTGAAACCGGCACGCCCAGGGCGCCGTCTGTCGGCCAGGGGTTGCCCGCCTTGCCCAGGGCCGTGGATTCTCTGAGCACGATCGAATCCACGCCGCCGGCGGTGGCAACATCGGCGTTGTGGCCGATGACGGCCACGCTGCCGTAGCCGGCCAGGGGAATACCGAAGTTGTCTCCGGCGATCCAGGTCCAGTTGGGATCGCCATGGATCCGGTAGTAGCAGTCGGTGCGGTAGGGGTCTTCGATCATGGTGACTCGGACATCCACGGCCGAGGCAGGCTGGCCGGTTCGTCCAGCGATGAGGTGATTGCCGTCCAGGCCGAACATGTGGAAATCGAGTGTTCCGTAGCCCATGTAGACCTGCATCACGCCTTGCTCGCCGGATGTGCCCGGCTGCCGAAGCTCCAGGTGAGCGTAGTCGCCGTACGTGTTTCCAACGGCCATCGTGGCGGTCCATTCGAGCCAAGCGCCGGTGTGCAAGGTATTGGCGAACGCCTTGGTCATCGCCGGCCAAGCAGACGCACAGGCGACATCGTAGAGAAGTGCGGCCGCCAGGCCTTGGTCAGTCGCCGTGTCGAAGTATTTGGCGAAGCGGGTTCCCATCCAGCCGTTCGTGCCCGCGACATAGCCGCCCGGCGCGCCGCCTTCGAAGTGCTCCTCGAACAGGATGTCCGGGCCGGACCATGGTCCCTGGGTCGTGAAGCTCCAGACGTCGCCGGTCGTCGTTCCGGCGCTGTTCACCTCGTCGATGCGCCAGTAGTAAGTCGTGCTCGCGGCCAGCGTGGGCGGCGTGAAGGTGTTGTCAACCTGGCCGGCCACAAACGGCGGCGGATTGGCCGTGCCGAAGTGCACATTGTGGCTTGTCTGGCCGCCACCGGGTGTCCAGCTCAGTGGGAAATTGACGGCCACGCCAGCGGATCCGTCTTCCGGAAGGGGCTGGCTGGCCTTGCCCGGGGGGCTGGACTCCGCGATCAGGAGAATCGAATCGGTCTGCCCGTTGCCCTCGCCGCTGTCGTAGTTGTGACCATAGACGGTCACGTTGTCGTAGCCGGTCAGAGGCATGCCGAGATCGACGCCGCTGACCCAAATCCATTCCGCCGCCCCATGCTGCCGATAGTAGCAGTCGGTGCGGTAGGGTGATTCACCGAGAACGACCTTGATGTCCACCGGAACGAGGAGTTGGGGGACACGCGTCCCCATCAATTGGCTGCCGCCGAGGTCGTACATCCAGAAGTCCAGGGTTCCGTATCCGGTGTAGACCTGCACGACGCCGACCGTACCCACGGTGCCCGTCTGGTGGAGCTCCATGTGGGCGTAGCTGCCGCCGGTGTTGTGTGCCCACAACGTGGCGGTCCACTCCAGGTGTTCGCCGGGAGTCAGGGTATTCGTGAACGTCTTGTTCATGGTCACCCAGGCGCTGCCGACGGAACCGTCATATCCGCTGCCGGCCGACAGCCCCTGATCGATCACTGTGTCCGAGTACTTGAGATAGGCCGTGCCCGTCCAGCCGTTGGTGCTCACCACGTAGGCGCCGAGCGGGCCGGTCTCAAAGTCTTCCTGAAACAAGGTGGAAGCCGCCGTCAGGGGTGAAGTCGCCAGGAGGGCGATCACTGCCGCACGAGTGCACTTGCTCATAACCTCTTCTCCTTCCGTCGTAAGCCCCGGCCGCCTACGCACGCGGCCGTTCAGTTCGTCTTCTCCCGCCCGCACGGGCGGGTTGTTTGCCTTTCAATGAACCGGGACTCCATGATCAGCCGAGGGGCGACCTCGGGGCGCCGGCCCAGCGACTGGGCGAGCAGTTCCGAACAGATGCGAGCATGTTTGTCGTCCGAACTCAGTCCTACCGAGGTGATGGCCGGACAGGATAGTTCGTACATCGTGTGGTGCGGTGTTCCGTAGCCGATCAGCTGGAGGTCGTTCGGGACGCGGATTCGCAGCCGAGCGGCCGCCTTCATCGTGAGCATGGCGATCTCCGGCCGCATCGCAAGGATGCCCGCGGGGGCGTTGCCGCGGGAAAGCAGCTGGGCGATGCGAGACTCGCATTCGCCGAAGTCCTCCGGCACGGACAGATAGAAGTCCTGCCGGCGGGGCGGAGGGGCGCCGAGTTCGTTCGCGGCACGCCGCATGCCGTCGATCAGTCTCACTTCCGCTCCGATCAGCTCACCGAAGTGAAGCATGACCGCCCGGCCGCCGCGGCACAGGACCGATCCGACCGTGTAGCCGACCAGTTCCATGTCCTCGCAGATCGAGGGCAGGTTGTTATCCGGGTGCACGTACCCACTGACGATGCACGGCACATTCCGGGCGCGAAAGATCGCGTGGTAACTTTGGGGCATGCTGCACAGGACATATCCCACCTCGTTCGGGATCTGTTCGTTCTCCTCGAACATCTGGCAGAGCGCCTTGGGGCCTTTCGATACATCGACATAGATGTGGCGGGCCGAGCAGCGGCCGAAAAAGGCCGCCATGCGCTGGGCAATCCCCGTCATCTGGTACTCGTAGCTGAGGGCCTTGTGAAGCGGCGAAACGAAGTTGATGATCAGCGGCGGCTCGTATTGCAGTTCTTCCCTCGCTCGTTGACGGGCTGCCGGGATGATACGCAGGCGCGAGGTGCTGTTCTCTCGCTTGGCCCAGCCTTGCCGTTCGATGTACTTGAGGGCTTGCTGGACGGGGAATGCGGAGACTCCCGCCTGCGCCGCGATGGTTCTGACCGACGGGAGGGGGCTGTCCATCTTGATCTGGCCGGCGAGGACCTGCCGGCGCAGTCCCCGCACCAGGCAGCGGGCTGCCGGAGAGAGTCCATACAGGTTGGTCGGGTCCTTGCTCACCGAAGCTCCGTGTGCGTCGCCCTGGAGCCTATCTCACTTGGGGGTGTGGGGCAGGCTTCCGGCCTGTCACTTGACCGGCTGGATGCCGGTCCCACACCTGACGGGATAGGCTCTCACTTGTCCTTCTTCGCCGGCGTCTGTGCGTAGGGGGCCATCACGCTGATCAGGTCGGCCTTGGCCGGCGGCAGGCCGAGGTAGTCCGATTCCCAGAGCAGCAGCTCCGGTGCGCCCAGCCTGCGTACGAGTTGCGTGTCGGCCGCGAACTGGTCCGGAGACGCAATCCAGCCAAAGAGGGCGACGCGAGCCTTGCCCTGGGTCTCCTCCTGCAGCCAGCGGTAGGCCTTCTCCGCATTGCCGTCGCCGCGGTAGTAGCCCGCCGGGATGAACTCATCCACCAGCCGGTCGGTTGCCCAGCGGCGCACGTCCAGAAGCAGTCCGTTGCGGCAATCCTTGTATGGGGTCTCGTTCGGTCCACCGCGGTAGCCCCATGGGTGATGTACCAATGCGGTGATCGGCATTTTCGGATCAGTTTTCCGAATCAGCGCCGCGGCGTCGCGCATGAAGACCGTCTGCGGCTCGACTCGGATTCGGATCCACCGCTCGTCGTGGTTCGAGACCGCGGTCGCTTCGAGACCGTACTTGCTCCTAAGAACTTCGATGTTTGGCTGCTCATATCCGTGAATCGCGATGCCTTCCGCATCTGTCTGCGGGCCGTCACGCACGTCGCCCGTTCGGATCCAGTCGAAGAAGATGCCGTCGGGTCTGTAGGCCAGGATCTCGCGAAGGAGAGCCAGCTTGTATTCTCGCACGGCTGGGAAGGCGAAGCTGAGCTGCGAGCGGAAAGGACGTCCGTCGCGCCGTACCCAGCGGAGTTCCGGGTGCTGGCGCGAGAACCGGCTGATCAGGCCCCAGGCGTGATCGTCCTCGTTGATCGAGAGCCAGGCGTGGACCTCGATGCCGATCTTGTGGCCGTAGTCGATTGCCTCCTTGAATGCGTCGAAAGCCCCCCAGTCGAGCGGCTTGAGCACTTCCAGCAGCCACTCGGAGTCCCGGCCGCGGTGGTAGTTGTCCTCGTCGAAACCATGCAGCGGTTCCAGCAGACGGCTGGGGTAGAGACCGCGGCCGCCGTCAAAGCACCGCCAGTACACCCGGCGCAGCCCGGCCTCTCGGCAGCGGTCGAGAATCTGGTGCACGCCCTCGGGGCCCCACTTCGGCGCGGGTTTGCGTACCATCCAGTCCGAGTGGGTGACCGGCGACGACAGGATGCAGCGACCGTTGGAGGCGGGTTGCGTATCCGCCGCGAGACAGAAAGTCGCGAGCAGCAAAGACCCGGTCAGATTGATCGTCCAGTGCATGATGCTCCTTTGCCCACCACGATCGCCGCTCAGGGGGTCGTGCCGCCGTACCATGCCGGAGGTGTCCCGATCAGCACCATCGAATAATCGCCGTTGACGATATGCCCCGGTGGATCGCGCATCATCGCCGGGACGACATGGCCATCCGCGAACAGGAGATTGCACTTGGGCTTCTTCCGATCGTGGGTGAAGAAGCTGGCGTACCACGGGGCGGTCTTGTTGTAGGTCCAGTGCTGCGGGTAGACCGAGGTGATGTCTCCCGCCATGACGACCCGAGACGTACCGCGGATCTGCTCGATTCTCTTCTGGTAAAGAACGGGGAGGCAGTTGGCTTCGAGCCCGTAGGCCGGGCCTGAGTAGAACACACTGCCCAACGCCACGTTGTAGGGATAGCTGTTGCCCCAGCGCTGGTAAGTGTCCTTGTACTCTTGCCCGATGGCGGCCGCGTACACCGGGTTCTGAGCATCCAGTGGGCAGTGATACACGCCGCTCTTGCCGTGGATGTACTTGTTCACCGGCCGGCGACCTTTGTCCGGGCCGGAGCCGTTGACGTAGTCACCGTAGAGGTAGAACTGGTTGTTCTGGAACACCGAGACGGTTGAGTCGACTCGGCTCCCCTGGGTATACGACGGGAGGCGCCCCTTGTGGTCGTCGATGTAGATCAGGATGCCCTGGCCGATCGAGCGGAGGTTGGCCCCGCACACCGTGGTGTTGGCCTGCTTGCGCGCTCCCGCGAGCGACGGAAGGAGAATCGCCACCAGCAGGGCGATGATCGAGACGACGACGAGCACTTCGATGAGCGTGAAGGCGAGACGGGAAGGCTGATCCATTCGAGTGCGGTGACGAGAACGGAAGGTGGCGGGTATGGTTGTCGGCTTCATGGCGTGCCACCCTTCTGAGCTACTGCCACGGTGTTCGACCGTGGAACGTCGAAGACGGCGTCGTGCGCCCAGGCTCGCCCAGCACGGGCGGCCAGGCCCCTCTTCATGGCGATCGAGCCCGAACTGTAATTGCATTATTACAGAGCCGGGCCTCGCTGTCAACGGTTCCGCCGGCGATGTGGCCAGGCGTGATCGGCCATAGGGTGCGGGGTCTGGCGTGAGGGTCCATAACCACTGTTGGGCCATTGGCTTGGAGACTGATGTGGCCGTCACATTCCAGGCGTGATCCGGCCGGAGGGGCGCCACCGGTGGGTCCTGGGATTAGAATCCAGTCACGGTTTGCCGGGCGGGATGCCGCGGTTCTGAGCCGCCCGTGGTGAGCTTTAACAGCAGGAGGACTCCCGTGTATCCAACCCGCCTTGAGTCTGCGGTACGGTTTGCGTGGCGTTCGGGGCGACAACTGCTGCCGGCGGTCGCCTGTTGTCTGTGTTTCAGCGTGACGGCCGCAGCCCAGGAGCCGGTCGTCCATCCGGGGGAGAAGGCCGATCCGACGCCCGGGCCGGCCGGTCAGCCGCCGTACGAGATGGCCGGGCGGGTGGAGGAGCGTCCGCCGCTGGTCGCCTTCGACGACGTGGCCGACTGGGAGGTCGTGGGCCAGCGGGCCGAAGGTTGGCTGTATCGCTCCGGAGAGCAGCGGATCTACCAGCGCGAGCACGTTGCCAAACTCGTGTACGTGGCCAAGGGCGACAAGCCGCTCGTGACCGTTCGGCCGAAGCAGCCGATCATCGTGCCCGATCCGTGGGACACCTTCACCTTCTGGACGTACGGGGCCTGTTGGGGCTGGGCACCGGATCCGAAGACCCCGCCTGTGGGCCTGGAAGTCCTGCTCCGCGATGCGGACGGCAAGGAGTTCTCCATCTGGCCGGGGACGATCGACCACCAGTACTGGTTCATGATGTGCGCCCGGTTGAATGCCGACCAGAAAGCCAAGTTGAAGCGGCCGTTCGCGCTCGCCGGCCTGAGGTTCCACAACGGGGCCAACACCGAGAAGCGAGCCATCTATCTCGGGCCATGCTATGCCTACGCGGAAGAGCTCAGGCCGCTCACGTTCGAACCCTGGCCGGACAAGCTCCCCTTCCCGACCCGGCCGGAGACCATTCTGCCGACCAACAAGGTCGCTGATTTCAGGAATGCCGTTCGTCGGGAAGGCAAGACCACGATCTTCTCCTACGAGGCGAGCGACGGCCGGCTGGAGTATCGCTATACCCCGACCGATGGCACGTTGGGCGATCTCGAGTTGCGTTTCCGGGACAAGGTTATCCATCCCTGTGCGGGCGGGGGTGCGGTTTTGGCGAGCGCCGGTGGCGGGGTACCTGCGACCAGCCCGGCCGTTCAGCGGACACTGACCGAGGAGAAGCTCGCCGATGGTCGCTTGCAGGTCAGCTGGCGCCTCGTCTGGGGGGAAGTCGCCACCGACCTGGTCTATGAGCTCTGCATTGAGCAGAAATCGCTGATTGTGGAGATCCGCGGCAGCGAGCCGGTCGTGGAGCGGGTGGTGCTTGGCCGGGCGGACCCGTTGTCGGCGCCCAAGTTGTTCAAGATCCCGTACCTCACTTTTGGCTGGGGCAACACCGACCCGCGGGTGCTGTATTCCGACGGCCTGTTCCTGTTCACCCAGTTCGACTGGTACGTCTCGGACGCCTCGAAGCTGTGGGGTGCGGCTGAGGCTGGTCCGACCTGGGCCCGATTCAACGACGGTGCCGAGTATGCCCGCAAGACCGACGGCACGAGGAACCGGGTGCGTGAGCGGCTGTTCATCAACGCTTCGCCGGACGTGCAGGAGGTCTTCCCCACGATTCCGAACCCGCCGTCCCCGTTCAAAGACGTGCAGGGCGAGCGGCTCTGGCGGGTCAAGGACGGCTCGAACCACAAGGCCGAGATCACCGAGGCGACCCTGCTCCGGAAGCTCGGCTGCGAGAAGGTGTCCATCCGCTATCACGAGAACACCTGGCGTGACGCGGGCGAGAGCTTCACTTTCCGGCTTCACGCTGCGCCCGGGCAAGGTGGCGACGAAGGCTGCAGGGCGTTCGTGGCCGCGATCAAGGCCCTCGGCTGGCGGGCCGGGCTCTACACAAACTACATCGACTTTGCCCCGGTCAACAGCCACTGGAACGAAGACCACGTGATCCGCCAGCCCAACGGCGACTGGCAGCGGGCCTGGATGCGCTGCTACTCGGCCAAGCCGATGTATGGCGTGCAGATGGAAGCTCTGCTTGCTCCGCAGATCCATGCCAAGTTCGGCACCAATCACAGCTACTGCGACGTCCACACCGTGTTCATGCCCTGCGAGCGCGAGGATTACGACGCCCGCGTGCCCGGGGCGGCCACCTTCCGGCGGACCTATGAGTGCTACGGCCGGCTGCTGTACAACGAGAAGATGGCCCACGATGGTCCGGTGTACTCCGAGGGCCGCAACCACTGGATCTACGCCGGACTGACCGATGGCAACTATGCCCAGCTGGCCAGCGATTCGCCGCCGGACGAGCCCCTCCTGCCGGACTTCGACCTGCTCAAGATTCACCCGCTGGAGATGGACGCGGGCATGGGCGACCCGGGCATGTTCTTCAAGGGCAAGCCGTACAATCTCGATCAGTACATCGCCACGACGCTGGCATACGGGCACATCGGCTTTCTCGACTGGCCGACGCTCGAGGGCAAGCTGAAGATCTACCACCTGCTCCAGCCGGTGCAGAAGTTCTACGCCATGGAGCCGGTGAAGGCGATCGAGTACGAGAAGGACGGCAGAATGGTAGACTCCTCGGAGGCTCTGGCGAGCGGGGTGCATCTCCACAATCGGCTGCTTGTTCGGTATGGCGGAGGCCGCGTGTGTGTGAACGGCTCTGCGGAGTCGTGGGTCATCGACCGGTCGTGTGGTCTCGAACTGCCGTCGTGGGGTTTCCTGGCTCGCGGGGACTCCGGAGCGGTGAGCGGGTCGATGATCACAGCCGTGGCCGGCCGGGAAGAGCGTGACTCTCCGCGGAGGCGGCTCGACCTCAGTTACCTCGTCCCCGAAGGTCCGGGTCCGGCCCTCGCCGGGGGCCACTACTACGCCGATACACACGGCGTCTTTTTCTTCCTGCCGATTGACGCAGCCCTGCAGGGCAGTGCGGCTTTGAAGAAGGACGGCGACGCCTGGTATCTGATCCCGACCACCCAGTTCGTCGATGCCGCGTTCGCCCCCCGACTGGTTGGCAAAGCCTCGAACGTGGATGTCGTCGCGTTGAACCTCGATGATTCGCCGGCCGAAGCACCGGAGATTCGTTGGAGCCGTGGACTCCTGCACGTCATACCGAAGGGCAAGTGTGCTTTCCGTTACAGGCTCGCGCCGACGGATCGCGAACCCCCTCGGATGGCGGATTGCCCGACTCGGCTGGCCCACGGTGGAGCGAGGCTCCAGGCCACCTTGCCTGAGGGAATCGCCCCGAACGCCGGGCAACTGACGTGGGAGGTTGTGGGCTCCACCCGGCCTGCCGGCGCCGGGATCGACCGGGGCACACTCAGCTGCCAGGTTCCCGAGGGTTTCAAGGAAGGCGAGCACGCGTGGCTCAGGATTCCGGTTGGCGAGCAGGTGTTGTGGCTGGATTTCATTGTCGTTGATGCGAAGCAATGATAGGGTATCGAGAGGTGTGACCCAGAACGATGTGTAACGACGGCGACGACGATCGCGATCCCCGCTCAGATGTTCCGCCGGACCCGGTGAGGCAGATTGATGATCCTGTTTCTTGCGTTGCTGCCGCGGGCGCGACGGGCGCGGGCCGGTCGGTTCCTGTGCCCATGGCCCGGCCGGTTGGGCTGCCGGGGGTGATGACGGGTGGCGCGGTTCTGGCGATGGAATACGCCGCCGGGCCGCTCGGGCCGTCTCCGGAGCCGCCGACGTGGTATCCGCGGATGTCCGTGTTGCGGGCCATCGTGGAACTCCTGCTACTGTTGCCGGCCCTGGTGGTGGGGGCGTTTGGCGGGTATTTGGTGGGGGCGATGATTCAGCCTGGTGACGCCCGGTGGCCATTGATGGCCACCAATCTGGGCATGGGCGTGGTCAGTCTGGCCGCAGTGGTGATCATGCTTCTGGTGGCCCGACAGGGTGGTGGCTCCATCGGCTGGACCGCTCGGCGGCTGGGGCACAACGTGCTGATTGCCCTGGGTGCGCTGCTTGGCTTCTATGTGGTGTTGTATTCGGGGATCCTGGCCGCGTACGTGGTGTCGCCGAGATTACTGGACGGTGCTCCTGCCGCCCAGAGAGCCATTGAGCAGGCATTGCCGCCCCTTCCGATGGTCCAGGTGGTTGTGCTGATGATTGCGACCGTCCTTTGGGAGGAGGTTGTTTTTCGTGGTTTTCTGCTCACCCGGATGCGGGCCGTTTTCAGGAGCTGGTGGTTGGCGGTCCCGATCGGCTCGCTTCTGTTCGCGGTGGCCCACTACTACGAGGGCGTGCTGGCCATGGTGGTGATCGGGCTTCTGGCTCTGTTGATGTCCATCCTGTTTGTCTGGCGGCGCAGCCTGGTGCCCTGTCTGGTTCTTCATTGGCTGCACAATATCGGCGCGCTTCTTCTGCTCAAGACGGTTTCCACCACCTGGCGCTGAGCCTCTTGTTCGAGGGTTTCCCTTTGCATAGAATGGGGATGTCGAGTTTTGTATGCTCCGGCCGATTGGCGGGGTGGGCGGGCTGGAGCGTCCCTTCCCGGCCGCAGGATCTTCGCCGTGCCGGGTGACGGCGCGCCCGCGGTGTGGCCGCATTGTCGACGGGTCTGTCCGCTACCTCTGTCGGGTCGAGAGGAGGAGGACCATGGCCGGAATACTCGTGGTTGACGACGAGCGGGGTTACCGGGAGGAGTTGGCCAGTCTCTTCTCCTTGGAGGGTTACGAGGTTGCCGCGGCGGGCAGCGGGAGTGAAGCGATCGAGATCGGCGTGTATGAGCGTCCGGAGGTGCTGGTGGCCGACTGGATGCTCAAGGGCCAGATTCACGGTCTGCATGTCGCTGAAGTGCTGCGGATGGTTCGGCCGGATATTCGGGCGGTTCTGATCACCGGCTTCAGTTCGCGCGACTTGCGGGAACAGGCGGACAGGCAGCAGGTTTCCGATTTCGTCGAGAAGCCGTTTGACCAGGATCGCATTCTCGGCGCGGTGACCAAGGCCCTGCAGGATGAGCCTCCTAAAACCTCTTCATGCAGTGTCGCGGTGGTTGAAGTCGGGTCCGACCACGCCATTCGGTACGCCAACAGCAAGGCCCGGGGCATGTTTGCCGAGACGCTGGCCGGTTCCGGGGCCGAGTCGCTGGAACGGGTGCTGGCGACGACGTCGCTGAACGATCTCGCGGCGGTCGAGGACCGCTGGGTGCGGGTGGCGGTACGCGGCCGTCGGCCCTTGACCTGGCTGGCCAGGGCGCGGGCCCGCGGCCCGGGCGGGCGACGCCTGATGGTGCTTCTGGACATGGAGCAGCAGCACTGCCAGCACTACCCCAGCGTGGGCATGCTCCTGGGCTTGAACATTCCCGCTCATACCCACTGGCCGTTCGGCGGCCGGGCGTTGATCGTCGATCGCGAGCCGCTGGTTCGGCGGATGTTCGTGACCGCGTTCGAGCACCTGGGTTGCACCTGTCACGCAGCGGCCACCGCTCAGGAGGCCCTGCAGCTGTATCTGGCGGACGACGGCATCTCGGTGACCATTCTGGACTATGACGTTGCCGGCGAGGGTACCGCCCAGTGGCTCCAGACGCAGCGTGGCATTCGGCCCTGCACGCTTATCGGCACCAGCGCCGTCGAACGCGGAGCCGAGTTCGCGGCGTTGGGTGTCGAGCATTTCCTGCCCAAGCCTTTCACCGTCGGTGACGTGGTCGAGATGTTGACCCGGCAGACCGAGCAACTGCAGTAGAGAAGGTCCTGCATCCCGGTCGGCACGGCAGAGCGATTTGCCTTGGTGGCCCGCTGATGGGAACTGTGCATCAACAGCGAAGGGCATGACCACTCGCGGTAGAATCCGAACGGCCATGCCCCTTGCTTCGCCCGATGGGGGCAGGTTCCCTTCGGCCTGCCCTGCTGTCTTGCCCGCTCAGTTCACCCCGGCAGGCTCGGGTTCACCCGCCGCGACACAGGCCTCGATGATTTCGTCGCTGGTCAGCACCTGATCGATATTGAGCAGAATCTTGACCGCCTCTCCGACCTTGCCCATACCGAGGATAAAGGAGGTGTTCACTGCCGCTCCAACGGAGGGTGGCGGTTCGATGTTCGCGCCCGGGATATCGAGCACTTCGGATACCGTGTCCACGATGATGCCGATCTCCTTGCCCACGTCGACCACGATGATGCAGGTCTGATCGGTGTGAGCCAGCTCATCGAGCCCGAACTTGAGTCGAAGATCGATGATCGGGATGACCTTTCCGCGCAGGTTGATCACGCCCTTCATGTCCCGTGGCATCTTCGGCACGGTGGTGATGTCCATCACCCCGATGATCTCGCGGACCTTGAGGATCTCGACGCCGTACTCCTCGTTGGCCAGCTTGAAGGTCAGGTACTTGCCACCCTTGTGACAGAGGGGCTGGTTCTCGGAGGCGACCGTTCGAGTCTGGGTTGCCGTTGTGGAGGCCATGATCGTACCTCAATTGACTGGTTCAGAGACTAATCGGATTCCCGCCTGTGCCGTCGTCCCCGTCGAGTGCGAGTGACTCGTCGGCGCCGCCCTGTCCCATATCGGTCGTGGTGCGAACCGGTAGGGCGGCCGGTTCTGTCATGTCGGCCGGAGTGACCAGGGTCTTAAGCTGCTTTCGCCGGCCGCGACCGGCGTGTGCCTTTCGTCGTCTTATCGGACGGCTCGCGGAGTCGGTTAGGAGGGCGCGCCGATGGCCGACATGAGGGACACCGGCCGGGCGATCCGGCGTCTCCCGGTGCGCGGACCCGGGGAAGCGGCTGGTCCCGGCTTGGCGGATCGCATCACCAGCGATACACTCCCCTTGTGCCCAGGGAGGAGACCGTGACGGCGCAGGACCATGGATTGAGGGCAGTCAGCGACCGAGTCCCGCCTCGCCGGTTGACCGACGTGGAGAGCGCCCAGGCCGGTCTTCATGGAGGCCGCGGGGGCCGTGACACGGTGATCGGTCTGCGGCCACCACACCCTCTCGACCGGACCGCCTTGCCGATTCGCCTGATCGCTCGGCTGATGATCGCCCTTCTCGTGCCGGCGCCGGGTTGTGCGAAGGACAGCCCGGCGGGCACGGCTTCAGCTCCCGCCGCCTCCGAACCTGCGGCGCCGGAAATCGTGCAGGGTGTCCGGATCGCGCCATGGAAGCCGGTCTTTGCCGGAATCGAGCTGTGCCAGGCTTCGGTTGTCACTCCCCGTCCTTTGCGGATTCACGCTGCCCGCATCGACCTGACGGCCGCAGGCATTCGGCTCTTCGTCACGCCGTCCAACGGCGATCTTCCAGGCGAGGTTAATGGCCGCCAGTCGCTGAAGTTCCTCTCTGAGTTCAAGTGCCAGTTGGCCATCAACGCATCGTTTTTTGCCGGCCGGTTCGAGGTGGGCGCGCCGATGGACATTGTTGGCCTGTCGGTGTCCAACGGAGATGTCTACTCGCCCCCCAACGAGTTCGCCGCGCTCCTGATCAGCAAGGACAACCGGGCCCGGGTCTCGGCGCCGCCGTTTGATCTCGCGAAGGCGTACAACGCGGCGGCCGGCGACACCCTGCTGCTCAAAGACGGGCGGATTGCGGTTGACCCGAGTCTGCGGAACGGTATCACCGTGAACCGGCACCCGCGTTCAGCGGCGGGCATCAGTCGCGACGGCCGGTACCTCCTCCTCATGGTGATTGACGGACGGCAGCCCGGGTACAGCGAGGGCGCAACCAAGGTGGAAACCGCCGAGTGGCTCCGCAAGCTCGGCGCTTGGGAGGCGGTGAACCTTGACGGCGGGTACAGCAGCAACCTGGTGATTGAAGGTTCTGGCGGGCGGCCGGAGCTGCTCAACCACCCGGGTCCGGCTTTCCTCCGACCGGTCGCCAACCACATTGGGGTGTATGCCCGGTCTCTGGTCTCCAAGAACTGAAGATGTGCAGCCGAGGAGCCGTTACCACGACGGGTGCTTTGGGTGACGGGGTCGATCTCGTTCTGCCCCGCGTTCGGACTGTGTCGGACGCTTGCCGGCGGAGGGGATCTGGCGGAGTACACTTGAGCGCGCCGCCAGGAACCACGCTTGCGTTGTCGGGGTGCAGGGCCGGCATGGGTCTTTATGAGGACCTTCCCGGGCCGCTTGGAGGGCAACGGCGTTTCCCGGCTTCAGGCGGGCCCTCGGGTCCCGCTTGAACGGCCTCCGGCGGAACGTGGTATACTGGATCTGGATGGCCCGGAGGACCGCCCCGGGTCGCCGCAGAGTCGCGTCGCGGGGTGTACGCGCCCCAGATGATGGGAATGGACCCTTGGAGAATGGTGATGAGTATGGCAGCCGCACCCTGTCCTCGAACCTCGCACCCCGGGGCCAGCGAGCCCCGTACGCTCGCCATCGGTCATTCGGCATCCCCGGACTGCCCGCCGACCTCGAGGCGGGGTCCGATCTCCGATGAGCGGTTCCGCGCCCACGGAGGTGGGCGACTGATACTGTGCCTGATCGCCACGGCGTGGATGCCCAGCCTGGCAGCGGCGTGGGAGCTCCAAGAGGCCCCGATCATGACGCCCTGGGCCGAACTGGTTGACCCCAGCAACCCGCTGCCGGAGTATCCGCGCCCCCAGATGGTGCGCGGCGAGTGGATGAATCTGAATGGTCTTTGGCAGTTCCAGGCCGGCGCGATCGATGAGGCGGTTCCCACGAACCAGGTGCTGGCCGGCGAAATCCTGGTGCCGTTCCCGATGGAGTCGGCCCTGTCCGGGGTCATGCAACATCATCCCCGGTCCTGGTATCGTCGAACGTTCACCGTTCCGGTGAACTGGAGTGGCAGGCGCATCTTGCTGCACCTCGAGGCCGTGGACTGGGAGTCGGAAGTTCTCGTCAACGGTGAGAGCGTGGGCCTTCACAGGGGCGGCTACGATGCGGCCACCTACGACATCACCTCCTCCCTCAGCGGCAGCGGCCCGCAGGAGCTGATCGTGCGGGTCTACGACCCCACCGACAACGCCGGCCAGCCGCGCGGCAAGCAGACGCTCCATCCCGGCGGAATCATGTACACGTCCTGCAGCGGCATCTGGCAAACGGTGTGGCTCGAGCCGGTGCCCGAGACGAGCATCTCGAGCCTGAAGCTTGTTCCCGACATCGACGCCCGGCAGCTGGGCGCGACGGTGAACATCCGCGGACCGGCCAGCGGCATTACGGTCACCGCCGTGGCTCGCATCGGGACCGAAGTGGTCGGTACCGTCTCCGGGGCCCCCGGCGTCGAGCTGCGGCTCCCGGTTCCGAATCCGATTCTCTGGTCTCCCACTCACCCGTTCCTCTACGACCTGGACCTCACCCTCACACACGGGGCGACCGTCGTCGATACGGTGACCAGCTACTTCGGGATGCGCAAAATCAGCCTGGGCACCAAGGACGGCTTTGTCAAGATGCTGTTGAACAACGAGTTCGTCTTTCAGTTCGGCCCGCTCGACCAGGGTTTCTGGCCCGACGGGATCTACACCGCGCCGACCGACGATGCCCTCAAGAGCGACATCGTCGAGGAGAAGACGCTCGGCTACAACATGGTCCGCAAGCACATCAAGGTTGAGCCCGCCCGCTGGTACTACTGGGCGGACCGGCTGGGCATCCTGGTCTGGCAGGACATGCCCAGCGCCAATTCGTATACTAGCAATCCCCAGCCGCTGGACGAACCGCAGTTCGAAGCCGAGTTGACCCGAATGGTCGAGAGCCACTGGAACCATCCGTCGATCATCTCCTGGGTCCTATTCAACGAGTCCCAGGGCCAGCATGACACGGCGTCGTTGGTGCAGATGGTCAAGGCGCTCGATCCCTCGCGTCTGGTCAACCAGGCCAGCGGCGGGAGCCACTACGGGGTAGGAGACATTCTTGACACACACAGTTATCCCAATCCGAGTTGCCCGACCAGTTCCAGCCAGGCCGTCGTTTGCGGCGAGTTCGGCGGCGTAGGGCTGAGTATCGCCGGCCACATCTGGGCCGCCGGCTGGGGCTACATCTCGGCCACCGATGGCTCAGATCTGGCCGCGAAGTTCGAGAATTTCTGCTACGAGCTCTCCAGCTACGTGCAGAATCGGGGGTTGAGTGCGGCTGTTTACACCGAGATCACCGACGTGGAGATCGAGCACAACGGTTTCCTCACCTATGACCGCGAAGTCCGCAAACCGGACGCCGATCGCATCCGGGCGGCGATCGCCTCGGTCACGGCAACGACCACGTTGACCACGGTGGTGCCCACCTCCCAGACCCAGGCTCAGCTCTGGCGCTACCGTACGACCGAGCCCTCCTTGGACTGGATGCAGACAGCCTACAGTGACAGCGCATGGAATCAGGGCTCCGGTGGCTTTGGAGGGAACAACCCGCCCAACACGACGGGACTCATCCGCACCGCGTGGAACACCTCGGATATCTGGCTGCGGCGCACGTTCAACCCCGGCAGCCTCACGTCGGAACAGATCGGCAATCTGTTCTTCAGCGTCTATCACGATGAAGACGTGGAAATCTACGTGAACGGAGTGCTGGCCGGCAGCGCTACAGGATACACGACCAGCTACGGCTTGCTGCCCATGTCCGAGGCCGGGCGGGCGGCCATCCTGCCCAACGCCCTCAACGTACTGGCCGTCCACTGTCATCAGACGGTCGGCGGCCAGTACATCGACGTGGGCCTCACGATCTGCGAAACCGAGCCGATTGATCCGCGGCCTCCGGCGACCACGCCCACCGGCCTGCGCGCGGTGGTCGGAGCTTCGGGCGTATGCTTGGGATGGGATTCGTCGGCCAATGCGACCGAATACCGCGTCAAGCGGTCGGCGGTGAGCGGGGGCCCCTATGCCGACACGGTGGCGAGCTCGCCGGTCAACGCGGCGACAGACTCCACCGTCGGTGCCGGCACGACTTACTACTATGTGGTCTCGGCGGTCAACGCCTCCGGCGAGAGTGGCCATTCCGCCGAAGTCAGGGTGACCACCCCCGTGCGGCCGCCCCCCGAACTCGCCACCTGGTTCAAGGCCGAGGACCTCGGCGGATTGGCCAGCGGGGCCGCGGTATCCATTTGGCCGGACGCCACCGACCACGGCTATGACGCGACGCAAGAGACCTCCAGCCGAAAGCCGACCTATGTGACCGGAGCCATTCACGGACTGCCCGTGGTTCGTTTCAATGCCGCCAACAGCACCTACTTGGCGTTTCCTCGCCCGGTACAGGATGATTTCACCATCCTCTTCGTTTATCAGAGCAGCCAAGGCCGCGGAACCGGCACGCACTTCTACCAGGGGGCCGGCCTGGTGAACGGCGAAGTGGCCAATGTGGTCAACGACTTCGGCATCAGTCTCAACGCCAGCGGCAGGCTGCTTGCCGGCACCGGCAATCCCGACACGACCATCGCCTCGAGCGATTCCGGCTTCAACGACGGACAGCCGCACCTGGTGGTTTTCAAGCGAACGCGGAGCACGGGAATGCTGGAGCTCTATGTGGATGGTCTGGCTCAAGGTATCGCCACCGGTGGCACGCAGTCTCTGACGGCGCCGTCGCAACTGGCTCTGGGTGCTCAACAGACCCTGCTCTACCACCTGACCGGCGATATCGCCGAGGTGAAGATCTACGCTGGGGCGCTCAGCGATCCCGACCGCATCGCGGAGGAGAGGGTCCTCCGATGCAAGTACAGGCTCTGGAGCGGGACGCCGGAGTCTGACTGCAACACCAACGGCGTGCCCGACGAGTGCGAGGCGGACAGCGACGGCGACAGCGTCATTGACGCCTGCGACAACTGCCCGGCGGTGTTCAATCCCGGTCAAAGCCGGCACGCCCTGGATTTCGACGGTGATTGCGACATCGATATCGACGACGTGCGAGTCCTCGTCGCATGCGTTTCCGGCCCGCACATGCCCGCGGTCAGCGCGTGCCTGAGCAAGGACACGGATAAAGACGGCGATGTGGACCAGGACGACTTCGGCGTCCTCCAGCGCTGCCTCGCGGGGCCTGGCGTCGCCCCCGATCCGGAGTGCGACAACTGAGCCCGCTGCCCCCGTGCTGGCGGAGCCGGACGAGCTCCGCGTGATCGTGCGGCGGCGCGCCGGGGCGCCGGACGAGCGGACGGGGAGCATTCCGCGATCTCTCGGGCTTGCTCGGTGCGGGCCGGATCAGCTCAGAGGTCGAGGTGACGGGATACGGCCTCAGGTTCTCCTCGGTGGGGTCAGACACCGCCTGCGGTCCCGGATCCCGTGACACGCCGGGTGATATGGCCGATCCTCGGGGCCGTTCCGGGGCTGATCAGTCGCCGCGGCGGGAGGCCTCTTCCCGCCCGATCAGGGTTAACGTTCTTGTCCCCAATCAATTAGGGCTTTGCCGCCCGGAGCTCGAACCTCGAATCCGCCGAGGCGAGTCCGGGGGAATCGAAGGCAAGTCTTGATTTGACAGACACTTCCGTGCGCAGAGACCGGCTTTCGTCGAGGTCGCCCGGGTGGTCGAGGAGCCCCTTGTTCCGGAGAAGCCGGAGTTCTCTGCTTCCTGGTGAGCGGATCAGTGCACATCTGGTACGTCCTGCTGGAGTGGGCCCGCCTGGGGACCGATAAGTACGTACGCGAGGGCGTCCAAGGCGAGTCCAGCGAACGCAAGCTGTGGCCGCCCTAGGCCGATGCGGCGACAGGACCGCCACCGAGAAGCTCAACGGGATCCTCGTGGATGAGGCGAACGCCATCACGAAGGAAAACGCAGAGGACATACTCCGATGAAGACAGGACTGCTGATCGTTCTGCTGGCGACCATCTTGGCGGTAGGCGGGTGCTCCACTTCCCACTGTGATGCCCGGGGATGTGTCGATCCCTCTCTCACCAGGGCGGACAAAGAGAGGATCTGGCGCGAGTACGCTCTTGACTTGAGGACATCCAAGTATCCCCGAGTCGCGAAGCGCTAGGGGGCGCCTCCAAAGTGCCGCGGTCTCCGCCAGAGACTCAAACCTCCTCCGAGGGAGAGGCACCTTGAAGCTCGCATCTTCCCTCACTGTCCCTTGATCCTCAATGACTCCTCATACAGGTCTCCCATCACTTCAGGGGTGATGACATTATAGCCCTTCTGAACCAGCCCATCTCCCAACTGGTTCAGCCGATCCGTATTGAAATCCCAGTTGAAAAGGAAGACGTTCATGAAAAGCGGCCTGGGCAGCTTGCCCGCCCATGACTCAATCTCCTTGATCATGTTGTCCACGGGACTGGTGTTAACCATGGTGTGGAAGACTGGAACTCCTTCGACCATTTCATTCGCCTTGCTCCGGTCAGCAGTTCCGTCATGTTGTCCCATGTGGTAATCCGCCGACCCGTATCCTCCCATGATCGCCTTCATCCCGTTGATTCTGGCGTAGTATTTCAGGAAAGGACTGCCCACGCTCCCATATCCCATGACCCACGCCCATTTCTCATCCATGCGTTTGACATACGTTTCGGTGATCTTCACGAAATCGGCAAGAACAACCTCACGATGGGGCCCGAACAGGCTGGCATAGTGCTTGAGATAGAGGTATCCGATTCCTGAGACGGCGCACCCGATCGAATCATTCGGATGGATCCCGTCAATGACCTCGTCAGCCATGGGCGGCAGCAGATCATAGATCGACGGACCCATAGTCCAGCCGACTCCGTACTTCCTCTCCTTCGGCAGAGACCTTCGCATGTCATTGAAGAATCCCTGCCAGGTGTTGAGATTATCCCCGTCCGACATCAGGAGCGAGACATAGACCCCGTTCTGATCCAATGCAATCGGTTTCGGCGTCGGCTGCTTATAGGTTTTGCGATTGGTGTAGGAAGTGAGGATCGTCAGGTTGCCCGTATGATCCGTTGGAACGAGGAACTTGCCGCAGCTTGAAAGGAAAGTGACCCCGGGTCCTTCGCCGCAGCCATACCCGTTGCCGCACCAGGGATATCCCAGGACCGGAATGTTGACCGGGAACTTCGTGGCGAGTACGGACTTGAAGAATTGCCGCTCTCCGAAGGTGTCCGCACCGGGAAAAGAACCGTCCACCTGGCCGGTAATCCACATGGTGAATATGTTCTTGGCAATCAGGTAATCGCGCAGCGGACAGAGATTGACATTGGGGCCGAGGAAGGCGAGCACCGTCCTGTCAAAGCGGTCATAGTACTTCTCAGTGAGCTCCTTATACGCATCCACGATATTCGGCCAACGCCCCCTGAGGTCGATCTTGACATTCAGCCTGTATTTTTCCACCACGGACATGTCCGCCGCGAGAAGGACATCCTCCATGCCCGCGATCATGGTGGCGATGTTGATCGACCCGTAGACCTTGTCATCGACGAGGACTGCGTCCTTGAAATCATATTTGTCAAGCAGTTCACGGGCGGTGGAGACTGCCGTATATTCCTGGATCCATGATTTTTCCTTGAGGTACTCGAGCCAAGCTCTCCAGTTTCTTCCATGGATGAGATACAGCTCCGGAGGCCGGGACTTGTTGACCAGTCCCTGCAGGCTCGCAAAGAGCGTGCGGTCCTTGCCTTCCATCTTGTGCCGCTCCAGATCGAAGACGACAAGTTCCCGCGCTGGATTCGCGCATTTCGGATAGAGCCACTGCCTGTTGCTCAGGAACATCGGCTTGACCGCGACTTCGTCCTTCGACTCAATACTCGCCTTCTCGCTCTGGGCGAGCACGTCCATCCCAAATCCAAAGGAAAAGACCAAAGAAGCGAGCAGATGCGTCTTCATGCGGAAGCCTCCTCGTTCATTTCGGTTGCACATCGGTGCGGTCGTGGCGCCCGAATCGGGAATATGGATAGGTTTCTAGTGGTACCATCCTACACCTTGCGTATGGCCCAGACAAGTGATCGGCATCATGCACCGTCAGCCATCACGCTCGCCCCCTATCTTGAGTTCGTCCGCAGATTGCACAGACTGCGCAGACTAGATCCGAGCCCGACATGAGGGGTCACAGGTTGGGTTTTGAAGAGAGGGCGGCCAAGCCGAGAGGGCGGTGCCCCCGGATCGCGCGGATCATCGCCAATAGGGAATCGCCAAAGGCAATCGCACGCCCAAGCTCCCCGCCCCATTGACTCCTTCGCCTGATTCGGCGAATCTCCGGCACGACGCGGTACCGGATCGTGCCGCGCAGACGAACCAGGAGCAGGCCTATATGCAGCCAACCGCCGCCAAGACCGCCGGGCAAATGATCGTGGCCTATTTCCGGGACTTTGGGGTGCTCAGGGAGACGCGGAGGGAATACTGGGGCATTCAGATCGTCAATTTCCTGGATTGCACGTTCTATTTTGCCATGCTGACGATCGCGACGGTCTTCTTGTCGGAGGACTTGGGCCTCAACGACAAGCATGCCGGCTATTCCGTGGCCATATTCACCTCCGCGACCACGCTCATGCTGCTGGTGTCGGGCCTCTATACCGATTGGCTCGGCATCAGGAAATCGCTGTACTTCTCCCTGGCCGCGATGTGGGTGCTGCGTCTTGCCATGGTAGGGATCGCGCTCCTACCCCACCTGCCGTACCGGGGGATCTGGGCCAGCGTGCTGTTCCTGTTGATGGCCCCGTTCATGGCCGCCATCCAAACCATCTTCCAGGCCTCCTGCCAGCGGTTCACGACCAGGCGTTCGCGCAGTGCCGGCTTCAACTTGTGGTATCTGTTCATGAACGTCGGTGCCGCCGCGGGCGGGTTTATGGTTGATGTGGTTCGCCTCAGACTGGGATTGCCGAATTTCCACATCTTCACTTTGGGGGTGATCACCGCTGCCCTGTGCCTGCTGGTGGGCTTCCTGATGGTGGGCCGCGAGGAGCAACTGGTCAGCCCGGACGAACCGCCGGAAACTCAAGCGAACGAGGGCAGAGTGGAGCGCAAGCCTCCGTTGCAGCTCCTGCGTGACGTGGTTCGCGAACCGGCCATCTGGCGGCTGCTGGTGCTCATCGCCTTGATCCTGGGGGTGCGCGCGGTGTACGCCTATCTGTACCTGCTCATGCCGAAGTACTGGCTGCGCACCATCGGCCCCGACGCCGCCATCGGCGTGCTGAATACCATCAATCCCATCGGGATCGTGATCGGCCTGATTCTGTTCATTCCGATCACCAACAAGTTCAATGTTTTCTCCATGCTGATCTATGGGGCGATGATCTCGGCCTTGGCCCTGTTTCCCATGGCGCTCCCCTGGCAGACGTACGGATCGAGCATCGCCGCCGCCCACTACACCATGGCCGTGCTGTGCATGGTGATTGTGACCGTCGGCGAAGTGATCTGGTCGCCCAAGTTGAACGAGTACACCGCCGCCATTGCACCGAAAGGCCAGGAAGGCACATACTATGGCCTGTCGCTCATCCCTTGGTTTGTGGCCAAGACCCTGGTTGGCCTGATTTCGGGGCACATGCTGGAGTATTGGTCGCCGGAGACGGTGGTGGTCAACGGGGTGAGCCTGCCGCTCCAGCAGGCCATGATCCAGGGCCAGGTTCCCTATTGGCACAGCCCGGCGGCGATGTGGCTGGTTTTGGGCATTTGGGCGTTCGTCGGTTGCCTGGCCGCCATGCTCATCCGAAGTTGGCTGACCCAGGGTGCCCGGTGGAAGGTGGAACCACCACGGTAGAAACCGTGTTGCCGTGGCGCGGAACCTCGCTGGACATCAGTCTCCGCCCACTCTTGTTCTTCACGGACAGCCAACTGGACTTCGAGGCGACAACAACGCCACAGCAGAGCACGGCCAGCGTCCCTTCGTTGTGAAGATGCCGAAACGAACAGACGTTGCTTCGGCGTCTTCGCTTCGGAGGCGAGGCTGGCTCACTTCATCGCTTCTCCTGAGGCGCAGCCTTCACGACGTCGCCTGCAGGAGACTGTTCTGCATGCCTGGTCATTGTGTCCAAGGACCTTCTTGCGCTGACCGGACGGATCGAGGGCATCCCGCGAGGGTGCCCCGATTGCTCATGATGTTCTTGAATCGGGTTGCGCTGACCGGACGCTCCACAATCAGCTTTCCATCGTGGATAATGCTAAACACGCCATAAGGCGTCGGAAGCTCTCTTGACGCCTTGGCGCTCCTGATTCGAACCACTCTCGGCTTCAGCCCAAGGGCTCGGGCCGCCTGCGCAATCTCCTCCGCGCACTTTGGGACGTAAGGGCACTGATCGGCGGCCAGGATCGTGAGCCCTTTCTTGTACCTCTTCAAGGCTCGCTCCCTTTGGACGATGAAACGAGGATTGGGGGCTGTCTTCTCGAGCTTCTTGACGAGTAGCTCGTAGGGTGGGGAGCTATCCACCGGGATGAAACCGGCTTTGATGAAGAAATCACTTCGTGCCATGAGACTATCGGAACTGGTCACTACGGCAACCCCTCGACACTTGCTCTTCTTGGCGTCCCTGAGACAACTACCCAGCAGAAGAGTGCCAAGCCCTTTCCCCTTGTGTTTGCTGTTGACCATCAGGCAGTGGATGACAAAGTAACCTTTCGCCTCCACAGGTCTCCATGCCTGATTGCCATGGGCGTATTCTATCATTCCAATATCGCCGAATTCCTGTGAGCGGAGCACTTTGAACCTCAGGCCTTCCGCGTAGCGCTGCTTGAGCCAATCCGTCTTCCGACGATGTCCGAGATTGCTGCCGGCTTTGTAGCCGCAGAAGCCACAACCGCCGATGTTGTCGGCGTTGGTGTCGACGATTTCGTACTCTCTCATCTCCATGCCGGTCAGCACTCGGACGCAACTTGAGCTGATGCTTGGCTGGCCAGGTCAGCAAGGTGATCCAGGCACAGTGCTGACCAGGTCTCCATACTGCCCCGCAACGCATTCAGCTCAGATGGCGCCAGGAACGCCATCTGAGTGATCATTTGCTCTCGCTTGGTGACGAGAGCGGCATTCAGGGTCCAGAGATGTACGATGCCCAAGTGGACACTGCCGACCTCAGTAGAGTCGTCGTTGAGCAGACCGACAACCTGATCCGTATGGCGAGCCTCTACGGATACTTCTTCCGCTACCTCGCGCTCCACAGCGGCCAGATAGGCTTCGCGCAGGTCCGCAGCGAATAAGGGCAGATCATCGCCGGGATTGATGTGCCCCCCCAGCCCGATGGACCTGTGGCCCACCAACCGCGTCTCTCCGGCCCGCCGCCCGCGGACATAACTCAGGTACCGCCCGTCGTGGGCCAGAATGACATAGGGAATGAGCTGTTTATAGCTGGGATCTCGCTCAGCGAGAGACCGAGGCATGAATCGGGGAACACCCGGAACGAACAGACCCCGAAGATACCGCTCAACGTCGACAACAAGCCCCTGGAACATACCCACTTGTTCCAGTGCGCTGCGTTCAATCACCAATACCTGCTCTTCCTGAGCCATTGGATTACTCCGTCTCGTCTACCCGTCAGGGCGACTCCTCAGGCAAGGTCGGCCTCATCAAGGTCGGCCATTAGCGAATCGCATGCTAATCCGGTTGAAGCTTTCACGCAAAGGGCCGCAAGTCGTCGTCCCGGGCTTTGGGTTGTCGGACTGCAAGTGCGCATCGCATCTGGCGTGGTTTCGGAGGAAGCCGGGGATTAGATTGATGCCCTGGCCGCAATGGTCGATGAAGCTATAGTCGCCCAATCAGTTCGCGCAATTCGGATCGGCGGGCTTGTTCCCTCCGCTCCAGCATCGCTGGAAGATGCCGAAGTCCACTTGGTCGACGTCGTTGTCGCCGTCGAAGTCTGCTTTGCCGCAATCGCCGGTATGTGGAATGGCTGGCCCCGAGGCGCACCCCTCGAACGCAGCAAGGTTGGAGGAGTCAACATCTCCGTCCTGGTCGAAGTCCGGCGGGATGAGGGTGACGGTGAAGGTGAGCGCCACGTCATTCCCGTCGCCGCCAATGTAGCTGATCGTCCACCGCACGCCGGCCGCGGCAAAGGACTCACCCTCTTCCAGGGTGTTATTACCAATCATGAAGAGGCCGCCCGTCTGAACCGGATCCGATCCGTCGTTGGCGATGACGACGAAGGTCTGTTCGGCGGCGGGAGCGTAGTTCAGCCGAAGCGAGAGCGGCACGTCGCCGTTGAGCGTGACCTGTCCCGCGACTTCGAGCCGGTCGGCGGAGGCGGCGGAGTCGAAATCGAGTTCCAGCCCGGCACCGGCCTCCCAGGTTACGTCGCCCGTCCTAAGCGTGCCGGCACTGGGGCCAGGCGAGAGCGATGCACCGGGCTCGACGCGGACCGCTGCGATTGCCCCGACGCCCCCCAGCGCCCCCTGGGCCACGGTCGTTTCGCCGGTGTATGTGTTCGCGCCGTCGAGCCGAAGCGTTCCCGCGCCCGTCTTCTTGAGCGGCGTCTGGGAATCGAGTTCCGCGATGGCGCCGGCCACGGTGACATTGAAGCCGTTGGTGTCCAGGACGCCGCCGCGATTGTCCCAGTGGTCGCCGCCCGCGATGCGGATCGTCCGTCCCGGCGGCAGTGTGACGTCGGCGAACGCCCGCAGTGTGCCGGTGCCGGTTTGGGTCGCTTCGCCGTCGAAAAACCGGTAACCGAGTGTCACGACGTTGCCCGGGTCGCCGATCGAGCCGTCGGCTACGTAACCGAGGACGGCGCTGCCATACGTCGCGTCGCCGAGCTGGATGTCGCTGATGAAGGTGTTGCCCGGATGCGCGAAGCGGACCTCGTAACCGTCGCCGCCCCCGCGGACGCGGATCGGGCTTGTTCCGGTCAGCGTTGTCTCGATGATGAGGGGCACGCCGTTCGCCCCGAAGCCGGCCCCGCCCGATCCGACGGTCATCGGGAACGACGCGCCGATCACGACGGGCTCGGCGGCCGTCGAATCGCTCTCGATACCGCCGTCGTTCAGCAGTACGCCGTTGCCGGCGTCGCCGAAGCCCTGGGTGCTGCGAACGGCGACGCGGTTGCCCGCGACGACGGATACGGAGCCGCTGAACGAGTTGTCGGCCAGCAGACGGTACGAGTCGGCAATGAAGCCGGACTACCCGAAGACGATGTCGCCCGTGCCGGAGATCGGCGCCTCGATCGTGGAGCCCCCGATGAGCGTGAGCGTACCGCCGTTGCCCAGCAGCACTGAACCGGGTCCCCAGAGGCCCGAGGCCGTCTGGCGGTGGCCATCGCTGTCGCCGTCGAGGTCCCCGGGCCCAGGAATCGCGACGACGCGGAACCCACTGTAGCCATCCTCCTCGTATGTCGGACCGTAGCCCTGGTCGCGATATGAGGCCCGCAGGTGTTCGCCGAAGTACCCGAAGGACCCGCCACGCAAGCCGCGGCAATTGCCGTAGAGCACGGCTTCGTTCCACTCCCAGACATGCCCGCCCTGGTCGAACGTGCCGTAGGCGCTATCTGACAACTGAAACTCGCCTGCGGACGTCGTGTAATACGGCGAGTCGATGGGAAACGGGCTCCCATAGTAGTTCGCATTGTTGCCCGGGCTCGTGGCCTCGGTCATGTTCCGTCCAGGCATCGAATTGGTTCCCGTTGGATAGTCCCAGTAGTTGCCGGTCACGCCATCGTTCTTGTGATACGCCGCCTTGTACCATTCGTCCTCGCTGGTGATGGCCCACCTCCAGTTCGCCTTCCGCTTTACGGACAAAAGCGGGACATCCGTCGTGGCGCCGTTCAACAAGTACGCTCCATCCTCGGTCGTGCTCAGGCCCTGCAATCCGGTCGGCTGGCCGTTGCGCATCCAGTTGGCGAATCGCGCCGCGTCGCCCCACGAAACGAAGTTGACCGGGCGGTCGACGAAGGCCTCCGCGACCGAGTAGGTGCAGGGGTTGCCCGCCGTCCCGCCACCACTCTGGGTGATCCCGCTTCCGGAGCTGGTATCCGACATGGCCGGGTTGTACAGTCCGTACGTGTCAACACCGCCCACCTTGTTCAGAAACTCGGTGTACTGTCCGGCCGTCACCTCATGCTTGCCGATCCGATACTCGTAGGCCACCGCACCGCAGACGCGATCGGGGCCGTAGCCGCCGGCCCCAGCCCCCGACAGCTTCCCAGCGTTGCCCGGATGGCCCACGGGGACGGTCTCGACGCTCAGCCCTTCAGCGAAGCTCCCAGCCAAGCCGAAGACAGCCAGACAGCACGATGCCGTTGCGTGGGATGTTATCATGTTTCTCCTCCCACCGCGATGTGCTTCCGGTGCGGGTTGGCCTCACCCACACCGCGATGATCATGTTGGCCGAGATCCCCGGAAAGCCTGATGGAGCCCTGTACGCGGGTGACCTCGTCCTGAGCATACCGTATTCCGGCATGACGCGCATCCAAAAAAAGGTCGGATTGCAGTGGGAGCAGAATGGACTTACAGATGGGTGAGGGACGCCGGTGGGGAGTTGCTTCCCTATTTCGCCAGCGCCCCATCGAGCCAGATGGCCGCTTCGCGTCCGAATCGCTGCTTGACGAGGCGAGTTCTCAAGCGTGACCGAGGGTGATTCCCCATGATGACCCGTAGCCAGGAATTGTGCCGCAAACTCCAGCCGATCCTCGGCCGGAAGGTCGATCAGCTGTGGATGATGTACCTGGCCGACTCGGATCCCGGGGGCAAGGCGGACGTCGAACAGACCCTCGAGTTACCGGCCGCCAAGCACCTTAAACAGGACTACCAACCGGACCGCGCGCCGTTCCCGCCGCCGAGGCGGCAGTTCTGCATGCGGGGCGAAATTGAGCTCGGCACGGTGAGCTAGCCTTCCTATCGGTATCAGTATCAGCTAGTATCAGTTGCTCCGGGCGGTTGTCTCAGACGGCGCGTCTGTGCCGCCCCGGATGTGGTTTCGCGCCATACAAGGCCGAAAGGCGAAGAGGTTCCGATGTGTGACCAATGCACGAGACGGACGTTCCTGGGAACGGGTGTGGCGGCTGGCGGCCTGATGCTCGCAGGAGCGTCCTGGAGGCACGCTTGGGCCTCCGAATCGCCCCCCGGACCCTCGGGCAAGGCACGGATCTGCGTCATTTTCACCGGCTCCCCTGGACCGAACGACCGAGGGTGGAACACCGATCCGCCTCACTTCGAGGCCATGAAGGCTCGCCTGGCCGAGGCGGAGAAGAAGCTGGGGAACGTCGAGTTGGCGATCGGTCAGTCGAACAGCGTCGAGGAAACCGCGGCCCTGCTCAAGGCCGCAGGGCCCGGCGCGCCGGTGCTCGCCATCAACCTGAGCTGCTTCGCCCTGACCAGGGTTGTGGGCCCGATCCTTGAAGGGAACCACCCGATGGTCGTCTACTCCCTGCCGGCGAGCGGCCACGACTGGATGTATCCACACCGCTGGCAGCGCCGGGGTCACCCGGTCACCCTCATGCCCACGAGCGACTACGGTGACCTCGAGCGAGCCCTCCGCCTCCTGAGGGTGAGCCCCTTGTTGCGGCAGACCCGCATCCTGCTCTTCCCGCCCCCCCAGGGGACGGCGCCCGCCCAGTCGCCGGACGAGGTCAAGAAGCGCCTCGGGGCCGAGGTCGTGGCCGTCGACGAGAAGACCTTCAGCGACCTGATCGCCTCCGCCGATGGCAAGGCGGTCGAGGACGAGGCCGCACGCTGGACCGGGGAGGCGAAGGCCGTCTTCGAGCCCAACAAAGAGGACGTCGACAAGGCGGCCCGCGTGAGCGTGGCACTCCAGGACCTGATGCGGCAGCAGCGGGCCCAAGGGCTGGCCATCGGCACGTGCATGGGCTGGCTGCCGAAGGGGTTCCCCTGCCTGGGATTCACGCGCCTCCGCGACTCGGGCATCCCGGCCGCCTGCGAGGGGGACATGGACTCGCTCCTGACCATGCTCCTCTTCCAGTACGCCTTCGATCGCCCCGGGTTCCAGGGCAACGCGACCTTCGACACCTCGCGCAACGTCCTGTGGACCGCCCACTGCACCGCGCCGCTGATGATGGACGGCGCGGCCGGGAAGCCGGCTCCTTACCTGCTCCGCGGGCATTCGGAGGTGGGGGGCAGCGGCTGCGTGCCCGAGGTCCAGTACCGCATCGGCGAGACGATCACCCGCTCCAAGTTCGTCCGGCTGGACACCATCCTCGCCTCGACCGGCAAGATCATCGAGGTGCCCGAGAAGTCGGTTCACGCCTGCCGTACCCAGATCGTCACGGAGGTGCGCGACGCGGCGAAGATGGCCGCCAACTGGAGCAGCATCCTCGATACGGAGGACGCCATGACGCTGCTGCACCGGGTGGTGATTTACGGCGACCACATGGACAGCCTCCGCCACCTCGCCCGGCTCATGAGCCTGAACATCGTCGAGGAGGGATAAGGCGTTTCTCTCGCCGGGAGCGTGGAGGCGAGCCGGGCCCTCAGCGTCGCTCGCCCGATTCATCCCGGATCGCCTTCAATCGCGAGCCGGAGTTGTACGCAACGAAGCTGCGCCGTTTGCACCTTGGTGCCGACGCTTCGGCCCCGGGCTGCCTCGAATGAACCCCCCACCCCCGAAGCCACGCCGCCGCCGCTGGCGGAATCAGATTTCCTATCAGAGCAGTGACGAGCCGTTCGCCGACGGGCCAAACGACTCCTGCTGGAGACCGCCAGACTTGCCCCCCCAGCTGCATAATCCGCCGCATGGGTATGCGGATTACGCCGCCGGTGGGCTTCGTGGTCAACGGCAAGACACGCCTGATTCTCGATTCGGAATTCTTCATTCCCCGGCGTTGCGGTATGCAAAGCCGGGGTCTACACTCGTTCGTCATGTTGTGGCATGCAATCGCCCTGGGCGTAGTGCGCAATGCGCATGCGGCATGAGAAATGTGCGTGGCAGCACGGGCCGGACCAAGAGACAGGAGGCTTGAACCATGGGTGATCGATCGGCTCCCACTCGGCGTAATTTCCTTCGTACAACGGGCAAAGCAGCGACGCTGGCGGCCGCCACGGCCTATACTCCCGCGATTCTCTCAGCGCCGTCGCCCGGCAAAACGATCGGCGTGGGCTGCATCGGCCTGGGCACGCGTGGAGGCGACCTCATCAACTCAGTCGTGGCCGTGCCCGACGTCAGAGTGGTGGCAGTCTGTGACGTTTATGGTCCGCACCGCCAGAAAGGTATCGAACGCAGTCGCAATCCTGACGTGAAGGCGTACGTGGACTACCGCGATCTGCTGGCCGATCGTCATGTCGATGCGGTGATCATCGCCACCCCCGACCATTGGCACTGCCAGATGGTGCTGGACGCGGCGACGGCAGGCAAGGACATTTATTGCGAGAAGGGATTCTCCAAGACGCTGGCCGAAGCCAGGCTGATGCGCGATGCGCTGAAGAAGAGCCGTGTGGTCTTTCAGCTCGGGCATCAGGCACGTGAGTCCACCTGTGCCCTGCAGGCAAGAGAACTGCTGGCCAAGGATATCCTGGGGCCGATCTCGCTGGTGAGGACGGGGCGATTCAAATCCACCGAGCCTGAGCACCCGAACTGGAGGTGGTACGGCTATTACGATCGGTGGGAACGTCCCGACCCGGAGAAGGTGCGCAAGGAGGTGAACTGGGATCTGTGGCTTGGTCCGGCTCCGAGAATTCCCTGGAACGAGCGACATTTCTGGCACTGGCGATGCTACTGGGCATACGGCACCGGATACGCCGGCGATCTTCTCTCGCATGAAATGGACTTCGTGCAGTACCTTCTCGGCCACGGCATCCCCGACACGTGCTCCTGTCAGGGCCTGCTGGCCCTGCTGCGCGATGACCGCGAGGTGCCCGACACGTGGGTCGCCACGTATCAGTTCGAGAAGCTCGGCCGGACGGTCGCCTTCACCGGCAGCATGAACACAAGCGTGAAGCAGCCGGTGGAAATCTGCGGGCGGGACGCGAGCCTGCGGTTTGACGACATTGCCCACGCGGCCACGCGGTTCCAGATCATCCCCGAGGAACACAACAAGCGCACGGACCTGCCCAAGGGCTATGACCAGAGCAAGACACCCCTCCAGCCCAATCACCTCGACGATTGGATTAACTGCATCCGGAGCCGAGGGATCCCGAAATGCTCGACGGACGAGGCGTTCATCGAAACCGCGACGTTCCTGATGTCACTGATCTCGTATCAGCAGCGGCGGATGGTCCGCTGGGACGCAGCAAAGGAAGAGATCGTCTGAGGTGATATCCCTGGCGCAATCGGAGCAACAATGAAAACCACACCGCTGACTGCTGCAGCCGTTTTCTTCATCACTTGTTTCTGTGCCGCGCAGGAAACCCAGGTCAAGGACACGCCGGCCCCCAAGGCAGGCAAGGTGATCGCGCGATCCGACGGCTTGCACGGGTACATTGGTTTCGACGCCGATCGCCCACCTGCCAGGTCTGAGTGCAGTGCGGGCATGGGCTTCTACTCGGCGGTCTGGCCGCTGATTGACCAGCCGCTCGCTGCCTTTCAGATCGGCCTTCCCAGCGCCTGGATCACGCCGGACAACTCGGATAATAAGGACAAGCCGCTTGCTCCGGAAGGCACGCTGGCCCGAACGTGGCCGGAACGGGGTCCCACCTGGGCCAGCGTATTCCAGACCGTGGAGGGCGGCTTGGGCTACTGGGCTGGCAACCACTTCCGATATGGCCCCCCGAAATTCAGCATGAACGCCACGCCACAGTGTTACGACTACGAGGTGGGTTCGCCGGGTTGGTCCTTCTTCTACAACAACGAAGCGCTGCCGGACAACCGATTGGGCATCGCCCAATTGAGCAACCGGCTGCTGATTCCTCCCGATGCCCTGCCGTTTCAGGGGAATCCCAACGGCCAGTTCCTGGGCTACACCTGGATGGCCTTGCCCTTCACGGAGCCGACCACGGAAGACCCGCCCACCGGAGACCAGAGTTGGACCTGCTTCTTGAGTGCGGCCAATTTCAAAGGGCCGATTGCTTACTACATTCCGGAAACGTGGAGCAAGATCGGCAGGCTGTTCAACTACCCCTTCATCTATGGGCGAGGGCTCGACGCTCGGCCGGGCAATATGGGCGGCGGCGCGATGGAAATCAACACGGTGCCACGGTTCGACGCTCCAGACGCACACGGAGTCGTCTACTCGAGAATTCCTAGGTTGCAGTTCCCGGTGGACGGTCAGGGCAGGACCCTCCTGGTGCAGGATGTGACCTACTACTCGAAAGCGGCCCTCCACGATGCCTTCAAGGACTGGCGCAACGGCGGTCCGGCCTGCTCCGGACGGTTCGACGAGAAAGGCGCCTGGAAGTCCACGCTGACGACGCAGACCACGCGTTACGACCAGGCCGGAAAGAAGATCACCGGCGTTGAGCGTGTCTTCGATACCAAGGTGTACGAGGGCAACGTGTGGGGCCTGGAGTGGTTTGACAGCAGCATCAGCCCGAAAGGCGTGTTCCCTCAGTACTTCAAGCACGCCGGGGAGGAACGAGTTGCGGTGGCAGCCGCGGACGTGCCCGCAGAAACGCAGTTGCCGGCGCAGGAGTTCAAACGGGCGGGGCGCGGCGTGCCCTACACTTCACCGACCACAGGCGCCTGGACCCAACCCGGGCCGAAAGCGGGCCCGTTCACGGTGAAGCTCGCGGATGGCTCAGTGGTAACGTATTCGTGGTATCGGTTCGTCGATCAGCCATCGTTTCAGCAGTACGGCTGGAGCGCGCAGAAGAAAGCGAAGTTGCAGGCCTTCGTGGAGAAGATCCATGCAAACTGGCCGATTGACCGGGACTATATGGCGCCTCCGAGTCGCGGAACGCTCGTGGCACTCGATCCGGCTCTGCTGGTGACGCCACCCAAGGGCCTGGAGGTGGGCTACGTCCCCATCGTCACGCGTCAAACCGCACAATGATCATGAGGGAGGCCGGGGGCTCATGACCGAGAGCCGCTTGCCTGCAAGTCGGTTCCGAGCCGACGACTAACCGATGAAGTGTCGTTGTCGTGTTGGCTCAACCCAAGTAATGTGTTCGCAGTCGAACAATCCCGCGAAGGAACCTGGATCATGAGCAAGAATGCTACCCAGTTCGTCCTGCCTCTGGCGGTCGCCTTGGCCGGGCTGGCCCAGTCAGCGTCTGCCCAACCGGTCACCCCTGGCATCCCGCTGAAACAGGCCGGCAAGAGCCCGCTCAAAGTCTTCATTCTGGCCGGCCAGTCCAACATGGAGGGCTACGGCACCGTCACCGGCTTGGACAAGGACGGGAAGGAGCGGAAGGGAACGCTGACCTACCTGCTGCACGACCCTGCGAAAGCTGCGCGGGTCAAGCACCTGCACGACGAACAACTGGCACCCGTTCCCGAAGCGGTGGCGATTGAGGCTACCAACGATCAGTTTGGTGATCCCGCGCCCAACAAGCGGAAGAAGCTGAGGGTCGAGTATACGCTGGAAGGCGGGCTGCAGGAACGCACCGTGGACGAGGGAGAGACGTTGACCCTGGCCGCCAAGCCGGGGCAAGTGGTGATCCGGAGAGCTACCTACGGCGACCTTGCCGAGGGAGCCGTGCGCGACGTGACCGAGACGGTAAGCAGGCTCGCGAACTCCCGCCAAGGCGGCGAACGCTGGAGGGTGCGCGAAGACGTCTGGGTCTGGTTCAACGGCCGCAGAGGTGGGCTGACGGCCGGCTTTGGGGCCGACAAAAACCTGTTCGGACCCGAGCTTCAGTTCGGCCACGTGATGGGAGATGCCCTCGACAACCAGGTACTCATCATCAAGACGGCGTGGGGCGGGAAGAGTCTCTACACTGATTTCCGCCCGCCCAGTTCGGGCGGCGTGGTCGGGCCGAACTACAAACAGATGCTGGAGACGGTGGACAAGGTGCTGGCCGATCTGAAGACCGAGTTCCCCGGCTACGATGGCGGCGGGTATGAGCTGTCAGGCCTGGTCTGGTGGCACGGCTGGAACGACGGCTGTGATCCGAAGAACGCCGTGCCGGAGTACGAAAAGAACCTGGTGAACCTGATCAACGACCTGCGCCGGGACCTGAAGGCCCCGAAGCTGCCGGTGGTAGTCGGCGAACTCACGGGTCCCTGGGTGAAGGCGGACGGGGAGTGGAACGAACTCCGGAGAGCGCAAGCAGCCGCAGCCTCGCATCCTGAGTTCCGGGGCAATGTCCTGTTCACGGAAACCCACGAGTTCGTGCGGGAGGAGAAAGATTCACCGGGCGGATGGGCCTGTCACGAATGGAACAATGCAGAGACGTACTTCCTCGTCGGCAATGCTTGTGGCGAAGCCATGATGAAGCTCTTGGGGTTGAGGCGTTCATCGCCAGCAACCGCCTCGGACGGGATGATCCGCATCTTCAACGGCAAGGATCTTGCCGGCTGGGAGGGTGCCCCCGGCTGGTGGAAGGTGGAGGATGGAGCGCTGACTTCCCAAAGCACACCGGACAAACCGTGCACAGACTGCAACTACCTTATCTGGAAAGGCGGCCAGCTGTCCGACTTTGAACTGACCTGCGATTTCAAACTAGGCGCCTCCGCGAATTCCGGCGTGCAGATCCGTTCCGAGACCCGCCCCAACTGGGATACCTATGGCTACCAGGCCGACATGACCGGTGACGGCGGCCTGGTGGGGTATGTCTATCATCACAAGCGAGGACTGATCGCGGAGCGCGGCGAGAGAGTGACCATCACTGCCGATGGCAAGAAGGAAGTTCGGAAGATCGGAGATGCCGCCGAGCTTTTGAAGAAGTTCAAAAAAGAGGATTGGAACCAATATCGAATCATCTGTCGCGGCTCGGAGATCACGCTCTATGTCAACGGCGTTCTGATGTGCCAGATCACCGACAATGACGCAAGTACCACCGTCAAGAGCGGCATCATCGCGCTGCAGATGCACCCCGGACCGCCGATGAAAGTGCAGTTCAAGGACATTGCTCTGAAAGAACTGAAATAGCGCACGATGAAGGCGAGGATGAGGTTGGCATACTTGAGCCGGAGGATACGGGTGTGGCTGACGGCACCGTGGTGTGCTTTTATCGCTAACCGGAGAGCCGGCCGAAGTCATTGTCAAAGGGACAAGGCACATGGATGGCTGTTCCGAGGCGCGACTTTTCTCCGAGTAAATTGCGGCCGATGTCCCCAAGGCTGATCAGGCCCTAGCGTAAGTAGGAAACTTACGCTAGCCAAAGAGGCAGCCCGGCGCAAGGGGCAGCCTGAGCCTGAGTCACTACCCATGGATACCCCGCTGTTCGCGGTCCCGGACAAGCTGCTCAGGATACTCAACCGGGACCTGACGGCGGCGGGCATCCCGAAGAAAGATGACCGGGGCTGGAGCTATGATGTTCACTGCTTCCGGCACACCCTTGATACACTGTTAGCTGCCGGTGGGGTTTCATCAAGCGTGCGGCAGAAAATCATGCGGCATGCTCCTGAGCATAGCCTCACGGATGGAACGTACCTGGACCCGTAGTTCATTGACCCGTGGCAGGCGTTGGATGCCCTGCCCAAGTTGCCGCTTGAGCCGGAAGTCGCGGCGCAGGCGGTTCTGAGGCCCACCGGGACGGACGGGAGATAGGCCGTGAACCCGACCGAGCAAGACCATGGCCTGAGCGCCCCTCGCGCACGCGAGGCCCAGGGCTGCCCAGCCCTGTCTGGTGCTCCAATGCTTATACCTGTGCTTATAGCTTGCCCTGCCCAAACATGCATATCTGTGAACGACTTGCCCACGTCGCGGGATCGCAACCAAGGGGTTGCTCTAATCGTAACTCCAGCTATTGTGGGGCTTATGACTCGATATGACCCGTCTTGCCTAGATGCCTCCTCAAGGACTCGAACCTTGAACCCGCTGATTAAGAGTCAGCTATACTAGAAGGCCTTCATCGCTGAGATTCCCTTTGTTTTACAGGGTATTCTGCACCTGTTGATTCCGCGTGTCCCAAAAGTTACAATCAAAGTTACAACTCGAAGCCCCAAGCAGGGCGTAGATGTCGTGGTCCATGCCCGAGGGTCTGAATGATGGAGGAGTGTGATGCCCATCAGCGCGTCTCGCGAGAAGCCAGTCAAGCCTTATGAAGAGTATCCGCTTACGCCACACCCTTGCGGTCAGTGGGCGAAACGCATCAATCGCCGCCTCTACTACTTCGGTCCCTGGGAGGATTGGGAACACGCCCTGGCGGTGTATATGGCCCGGATCGATGACATCAGGGCGGGGCGGCTAACCAAAAGCCGTGTCACCCTGGAACGTCAGTCCTCCGAGCCGCACCAGGGAATCACCGTGGGCACACTTGTGAACCACTTTCTGACCGCCAAGAACCGAGCAGTGGAGCGAGCAGAACTAAAACGCCGCACTTTCGGTGAGTATCAATCGGTTTGTGTTCGCATGACGGCCGAGTTCGGTAAGACGCAGCTGGTCTCTCGCCTGGCTCCTGCCGATTTTGCGAAACTCAAAGACGTCCTAGCCCAAGGCGTTAAGAAGAAAGTATGGATCGGTGAACTGAGCAAACGGATCGGGATTGCACGAAGCGTGTTCCTCTACGGCAAGGAGAACCACCTTCACTCCGAGGTGTTTTTTGGCAGCGAGTTTGTGCGGCCCAACAAGAAACAGATGCGACAGGACAAGGCCAAGCGGCGGCGATCTGGCAAGATGCAGAAGCTGTTCACATCCGACGAGATCAGAATGCTGCTCGACGAGGCGAGCGTGTCCATGCGAGCCATGATCTTCTTAGCCATCAATGGAGGCATGGGGAATACCGACATTGCCGAAATGACTTTCCATGTGCTCAAGCTCGATCAGGCAATGATTGACTACCCCAGGCCCAAGAGCGGCATTGAACGCAAAATCCTGCTCTGGCCCGAAACGGTCCGAGCGATGCGGGAGGCCATTGAGAGTCGACCCAAGCCAGCCACAACCGAGTTCAAAGACATCGTGTTGTTGACTCAGAGCGGGAACCTCTGGACGCGCTATGCGGAGAAGTACGACGAACAAGGACGTTTCGTGAAAGGCACTGCAATCGGCCCGCTGACGAGTGAGTTCGGGAGACTGATGGATACCCTGGGCATCAGACAGAAGGGACGCAATTTCTATGCTTTGCGACATACTTTCCGAACCCTAGTGGACGACCTCGGCGATCGCGGAGCCGTCGATACCATCATGGGGCACGAGAACCCCAACGACATGCGGACTCACTATGTCGAAGAGATGAATCTGAACCGACTGCGCCGGGTAGTCAACCGCGTCTACAATTGGCTGTACCCTCGAGAGCCATGGCCCAGACGCGAGGAGAAGCAAGACGCTTAAACGAACTCAATCAGACCGTCCGTTTCGCGACGGTGGTATCGCCGAGGAGCGACTTTGTGCCCGGCCTCCACTTTCCCCTGAGTTCCGAGTGAGGTCCACAAGCGTTCATAAGTCCTTATTTGACAAGGGGGGTGTTCCGGATTTGGGTGTCCCGCGGCTAAAATCGGGCCATGTTTGTCCGGCAGAAGCGCAACCGGTCCGGCTCCATCAGCGTCCAGGTCATCGGTAAATCCGACGGCTATCGGGTGGTCAAGACGATTGGCACGGCACACGACCCGGTGGACGTGGCACGGCTGATGGAACTGGGCGAGTTGTTCATCCGGCGGCAAAGCGGGCAGTACGATCTCTTCCCGGACAACCAGCACGACAATGCCGTCATCCTCGACTTCGTTCAGACCCTCGGCAACGCATCCGTTCGCACCGTCGGCCCGGAGTTGATCTTCGGTCGCCTGTTCGACGAGATCGGCTTCAATGCGATTCCCGAACCGTTGTTCCGCGACGTGGTCATCGCTCGGCTGGTCTACCCGACCAGCAAGCTCAAGACGGTCGACTATCTCTATCGCTATCAGGGCAAGACCGTTTCGCGCGACAGCATCTATCTGTTCCTTGACCGCCTCAACACACGGTATGCCGACCAGGCTCAGCGGATCGCTTACCGGCATTCCGCCAAGATCCTCAAGACCATCAGCGTCGTCTTCTACGACATGACCAGCCTGTACTTTGAAGCGGAAGACGAAGACGATCTGCGACGAATCGGCTTCTCCAAGGACGGTAAGTTCCAGAATCCGCAGATCCTGCTCGGCCTGCTGGTCGGTCGAGGCGGTTATCCCATCGGATACGATCTCTTCGAGGGCAACACGTTCGAGGGTCAAACATTGCTGCCGGTGCTGGAACGTATTGCTAGGCAGTATGACTTCGGCAAGCCCATCGTCATTGCCGACGCTGCGATGCTCAGTAACGACAACCTCGACGCCCTGGATCGGCAGGAGTACCCGTTTATCGTCGCGGCTCGAATCCGTAACGAGAGCCGGGCGATGCGGGAGGCGATTCTCCGACATTGCCCGGGTCTGCACAACGGTCACAACGTCGAGATCGAACACGATGCCGGACGCCGACTGATCGTCGCGTATTCGGATAAGCGGGCCAAGAAAGATGCCCACAACCGAAAGCGAGGCCTGCAGCGACTGCGAAAACGCATTCAAGGCGGCCGACTGACGAAGGAGAACCTCAGTCAGCGAGGCTATAACAAGTTCTTGAAACTCACCGGTGAGGTGACGGTCGAGATCGACGAGTCAAAGATCGAAGAAGCCGCCCGGTGGGACGGCCTGAAGGGGTACCTCACGAATACGGTTCTGTCCGCCGACGATGTGATCGAAAACTACGGGCAGTTGTGGCGGATCGAGCGAGCCTTCCGCATCTCCAAGACCGATCTGCGGATTCGGCCGATGTACCATCGCCGCCGTCGCCGGATTGAAGCCCACGTCCTGGTCGCGTTCGTTGCCTATACAATCTACAAGGAGCTGGAGCGTCGCCTAGCCGCCGCCGGCTTGCCCATCAGCCCCGCTCGTGCCGCCGAGTTGACGCAGACGATGTATGAGCTGACGTTCCGCCTGCCCAACACCCCCGACGATCGCCGCCAACTCCTCGCCATGGACGCCGAGCAGAGCCAGCTCTATAACCTCCTCCGCTGATCGGGTGTCCCGATTCGGAACTCAGGAAGGGACGCAATTTCTATGCTTTGCGACATACTTTCCGAACCCTAGTGGACGACCTCGGCGATCGCGGAGCCGTCGATACCATCATGGGGCACGAGAACCCCAACGACATGCGGACTCACTATGTCGAAGAGATGAATCTGAACCGACTGCGCCGGGTAGTCAACCGCGTCTACAATTGGCTGTACCCTCGAGAGCCATGGCCCAGACGCGAGGAGAAGCAAGACGCTTAAACGAACTCAATCAGACCGTCCGTTTCGCGACGGTGGTATCGCCGAGGAGCGACTTTGTGCCCGGCCTCCACTTTCCGCGCCAGCAGAAACGCATGGAGATCGGAGCGGTAAACTCGAAACTGGGCGCGCTGCCTGGCGCGGGTTGCGACGTTGTAAGCCACCAACTGTCCTGATCCGATCCATGTCCGAACCTTGTCTTTGCTGATCCTCAATTCCCTGGCAACCTGTGTGATCGTGAGAGCCTCAGTGAGGGGCGGATGTCGCTTCGTAGTTGTGTTCGACGTAACCATATGGCTGCTTCACATGCTGCTTGGACCCCAGGTGCACGCTTCGTTTGTACCTGTGCCGAATACCGAAGCGCCTAAGGCCGACACACCGAGCAAGTCTCCATTCTCAGCGAAGACACTGGCGAGCGGCATCCGCAGAACCGTCCGAAGTCCGCTCTAGATGATCAACCCGCATTGTTCTCTCTTGACGCCATTGCTCGTGATCTCCCAGCGAACGCACGATTCGTCTGTAGTTTCGCACAAGAACCAGTGCGGCCGATGCCACAGCCCTGACGGCCGAGTGATTTCTTTCACACGGTGCCGTCACCGCTACCCGCATGCGGCGTATCCGCAGTTCCGGCATACCCAACACCCTGACTCGGGGATGAAGATGCCCCCGCACTCCGGACAGGCTTCTGCATGTCCGGCGGCTCTGGTCTTGATGGCTGGCACGGGGGTCAGTTCTCCGGCCGAGTCTGGAAGACACTTCTGAGCTTCTGGTTCACCGCTGATCGTCTGGTACTCGTTGTTGTTCGGGCTCATGATCCTGTTCCGCAATGGGTTTTCGCGACTTCCACCCTGGTGCGCGTTCTCCAGGGCTACGAAGGTTTGGCCAACAGACGCTGAGCGATAGCGGGAATAGCTTGGGCGAGCCCAGGCCGTTCTCCTTTGAACATCTCCGCCAGACATCGGGTGAGTTTGCCCTGAGACTGCTCACGCCTCGGGATGCCGAGCTGGCCCAGGCCCTCCGCGAGATCTTTGAGATACGGATCCGGGCTCACGAAGGGCTTCTTCTGATTGGGCCGGAGCGATCGGGATCTGCGATAGAAGGTAACCTCCTCGCCATTGTGTCCCACGCCGGTCGTCAGCACTCTCTCGATCTCGGTCAGTACCTCGTAGTCACAGTAGGGCCTGCCCCTGCCGGTGCGTTTGGGCGGAGGGAACACACCACGCCGGCACAGCCTCCTGAAATGCGCCGGGTGCATGCCGACCAGCTCCGCGGCCCTGGCCACGGTCACGCGGACATCCTTCAGGTCATCGCTGAGTTTCATCCTCAATGCTCCCAGAAAGCACACCCAATGCGCTCGAAATGTTCGCAGAATGCTCGCTCATTGCTCGCTGGAGATGCCGCCTGCCCGGATCGGTAATCAGCCGTCCGCCCGGGCCGACCATCATCAGGCCGAGGCGAACCAGAGGCGGCTCGAGAACGTCCGTGACAGTGGATAACTCGGCTCCCAGTGCCAGCGCCAGGGAGCGGGCGGACAGGGGCCGTCGAGCGGAGGCCAGACAGGACAGGAGATGCCGGTGCTGGGGTCCCAGCCCCTTGGGGTCGATGCCCTCCATGCCCATGGCGATCTCAAACTCAGTCATGGTGGCCGTCGTCTTGTTCCGGGCTTGGGTGACATCCCGGACACGCTCGGCAAGTCGGAGACACAGCCGAGGTATGCCCAGACCCCGTTCGGCGATGGCCTCGCACACCCCGTCCGCGAACGGCATACGGAGCGCTTCAGACATGCGGCGGGCGATGAGGGTGAGCTCTTCGGACGGGTAGAACTCGAAATGAAAATGGAGGCCGAATCGTTGCCGGAGCGGTGCTCCAATGGACGATGGTTTGGTCGTACTGCAGACCAGGGTGAACCGGGGCAACGGCAGGCGCAGGGCGGTCCCGTCCAGCTTGAGATTCAGCACGCCCTCCTCCAGTACGAGAAGAAGCTCTTCGGCGGCCGGCCGGCCGATGGCGTGGGCCTCGTCGATATGCAGCAGGCTGCCGGGCTCGAGCTGAACGAGAATGCGTCGCAGGTCGGCAACCGATGCGACGCACGGTCCGCTGGTCTCAACGAGCGGGCTGAACATCTCATTCGCGAGGATCCGGGCAAAACATGTCTTCCCCAAGCCGCCGCCGCTGGAGGTTTGGAGCACGTGGGGCAGCGGCTCACCCCGCTGCATCGCGGCGCCGATTGCGATTCGGGCTTTCTGTTTCACGGCTTCCTGGCCGATCATCTCGTCGAGGGTCTGGGGTCTCAGGGACTTGGCCATCAGCAGTCTCCGCTGTGGGCGCCGGCTGCGAACGAGCGGCCTCAAGCTGTCATTGTCTCAGCGAGGCCGTGCGGACCGATGCCGTACTGCACGCGAACGCGGTCATGCTGGTATAGAGGTCTTGCGACGTCTGCTTCGTCTTGCCGCGGAGGCAGAGTATGACCTCATGCCCATATTGGGTCCGCTTACCGACCTTGTTCCAGTCCACTACGAAGGGCGAGCGTATGTCGCGGGGCATTTGTTGCGGTCCGGGAAATGTGAGGAAAGTGTGGAGAGGTACAAGGCTTTACTCTCCGAAGGTTGGACGTCGTTGTTGGCCTTGCGTGGCTTGAGCCTGGGCCTGCTGTTGGCAAATGGACCTCCGCACTCGCGCGCAAACGCGGCGCAATCGGGGCCTCCGATTCACGGTAAGGGCAGTAGACGCGGCGGTGGCCGGTCCTCTTCCCCTTCCCGAGGAAGAGGCCCTCACAACAGATGAGCGGCCTCAAGGTGTAAACATGTCGGAACAAAGACAAGTACCCGTGGCCAAGTTCAAGGCCGGGCCAGTAAGTTGTGCATTGTGGGAGAACCGTCTCGTCGCGAACGGAAAAACAGCCTTGGTGATGAAGGCCTCGATCAGCAAGGCGTACAAGGACAGAAACGGCCAGTGGAGCTCGACCAGCAGCTTCAATCGGGATGAGATCCCCCTGGTGATGTACTGCCTGCAGAAGGCCTACGCAGCGATGATCGAGCAGAATTCAAAGGGCTCGGGCATGGCCGGCGAGGAAGCAGCCGCATAGAAGGAGAACATCTCCGTGAAAACGGCTCTTCAGTCTCGGAGAGCCGTTTTCGTTCTCCCGAGGTAAGAATGGACGACTTGGACAAGTTCAGGAACCAGGCCGCCAGAATCGGCCTGTCGCTCCTTCGAGAGCACTACTGCGACGAGATCCAGAACGCCATCCGAGATGTCAAGCAGGATGGAGTCGACGATTGGTGCCAAGGCCAAACGTGTTGAACGTCGCTGAATGGATAGGAACGCCCTGGGCACCGATCCGGAACGGACGGTGCCTGCGGGCACGGAGGTAGTCAACCATGAGCATCCAAGATGAGCTGAGGAAGCAGGGTTACGAGTATGACCATGAATACGGTCATACCGAGGATCGGACCGAGGTCTGGGTCAACCGCAAGACCGGCAGGGGAATTGCGATCGAGTGGTTTTCGCTGCCGGAGGTGGCTCTATGAAGGAGGACGATGCAAGGGAGCTGGCTTTCGCCATCATCGGCGACTTTGAGGAGCTCCTCGACGAGAAGGACATCACCATCCCGTCCAACGACAGGGAAGGCCGAGAAGAAGAGGCCAGGATCTACGGCACGGAGTACTATCTGCTCGAAGATGCGATCACGGACATCCTGGTGAAGGGCAGCGTGCGAACAGGGAAGATCGCGCAGGCGCGTGACATGGCCTTCCGCATTATCGAAGAGTTCGAGGAGGTACTGGGCTACCACCGCATCACAGTGCCCTCGGACGACCCGCAGCGAGCAACGACTCAGCTAGCAATCTGCATGCCGGAGTGGGATCGACTGAGGGATGCGATTGTCAGGCTGCTGCGGCGGGAAACGGCTAGCATCCGAGCGAGGTGATCCGTGTGACCGACGCCTATCATCTCGAAATCGTCCGGGTCAGACTGCGGGAACCACAATCGGCGGTGAACTCGTCGGCCGAAACCGCATCACGATATGCCTATCTTGAGCAGTACGATCGAGAGCGGCTGATCCGGCTGGACCTCGACAATCGGAACCGGGTCATCGGCGAGGAAGTCGTTTCCATCGGCACGGTGGACTCTGCACTCATTCACCCCCGCGAGGTTTTCAAAGGCGCGATCCTCAGCGGAGCCGTGCGAATCATTGTGCTGCACAACCATCCCGGCGGCTGCCCGCTGCCGAGTGCCGAGGACGAGGAAGTCAATGATAAGCTGAAGCAGGCCGGCGAGATCCTGGGTATCCCGATCATCGTGTCCTTCCGGTAAGCCTGCATGAACCGTGCTGAGTCGTCTGGTATGGTCAT